>ENA-UOJE01000074-UOJE01000074.1-human-gut-metagenome-genome-assembly--contig:-C23-NODE-74-length-127393-cov-12.413325_pt1 | contig 127393 bp, 100 predicted proteins | sample MGYA00242341_ERZ723888 | MGnify/ENA metagenome assembly ERZ723888 | reverse complement strand
TTATTATCGGCGTAAACCTTTCTTTTTTGGTTTACGCCAATTTCCAAAAATCTGTCGGCTTTTCGTTTTTCATTTTCTTCATCATTCCCTTTAACTTTCTGGGTCAACACCAAAGCCAGTGGATTTTAATGGAAACGCCGCATTAGGCAAGGATTCTCAATCTAGAGGCACGCCAAAGTAAACGGATTGTGGCAACACCAGATCTTGGGGGGAGTACCAAAGGTTGTAAAATAACGAGATTTTTTAGTTTTTGATTTCATAGGTTTACTGGGCATCACAATATCTTGTGAAATAGGGTGATATTTTGGTTTTCGATTTTATAGGTTTGCCCCACATTATGCGATGGCCCTCAATCTATAATTTTCAAAGTTTCGGTAGCCATAAAAAAATTAGCTTCATCTTGCGGTGGAAGTCCTCGGTTATTCCGTTATTTTTCGTAAATTTCCAAATTCTGACTATATGTGCAAACTGTAAGGCAACAGCATCGCCGCCGCCTTAAATTTATATCCACGTTCAAGCGCCGATTGGACTATGACAAATTTTTTATCTAATCCGCCGCTCCATAATAAATATAACCTTTTTTTAAGCTTTCGGCACTTATTTCAAATCAAGAAACTTAATATGCGCCCTCGCATCTGCAAGCCCAACAAATGCCGCAGTCTGTCTAAGGCGCTTATCCGTCTTCAAATCTTCGCGCGCGAACTGCCAACAAGCAACGCAATATATGGCATTTGCCATTATATCATATTAGATTAAAAATTAAAAAGCCCTATAATTTCCCGCATCGGAATTACCCCGCCACTCCCGGAAAAAAAACCTGCATTTTTCCTACCCCAAAAATTCCATTCCGTAGCATAAAAATAATCTTTTACGATGAAGTAAAAAATTCCCCATCAATAACTGCCGAAATTTTCGATAAAAAAGCCCATAATCAAACGCATATATTATCCGCCTGATAGCAAATCAACCCGCAAATAATAAGTTGCCCAATATAAAAATGTATAGCAAAACCGCATCGCGCCCAATTAGAAAGCCACCCCCTGAGCCTTGTATTTAAGCATTTCCGACCTTATATTTTCTATAAGTTCCCCATACCACGGCACTCCGACATCTTTCGCAAATTTTTTTTCGCCAGATAACAGGTTGCAAGGCGAAATTATGACTTTTATATTATGTATGCCTGCCTTTGCCGCGATTATAAAAACCTCCTCCACCGCGTCGTCGCCAATCGGTATGCAGCCGACAGTTCCGCTTCTGCCATGTATCATTATATCTCCGCCAAGTTCCTCTGCTTTGCGGCCGTCCGCAAGCGCCTTTTTAACGTCAAAGTCGCCGGGGTAGGAGACTTTTAGGGAAAGATGGAATGTGCTGTTCGGATTCAAGTATTCTATTCCATAAATTCCCTCGGGGATTTGCCTGTCTCCGCGCTTCAACTTCGGCCCCAATTTACCGCTAAAACCGGTGAACGGATAATCTTTCAAATGCTCAAATTTTTCCTTATCGCCCGCGCGTCCGTAAACAGACAATATCCTCTTGCTCTTGTCGGCGAAAAACAGAACTTCTTTCGGGAATCCACGCCGGGCAATAAAATCGCTTTTCTTAGTGTTGGAAAGGAGTACAGGTTCGTATTTTGCGACAGCCTCCTCCACGCTTTGCCCGCCTAAAAACCGCGCGCGAAAAAAATCCAAGGCGTTTTTCGCATAGTCGGCATTGTAGAAATTCACGATAGCCGCCGCAATAATTCCTGCAAAAAACACCGGTACAAAAACCCATTTTACAATTTTTAAATATGCCATGATATAAAGCCTTACGCCCTTCCCTAAAAATTATGCTCTTTTAAGAGTCGCTATAAAGCATAATAAAAAGCGAATCGAAACAATGCAATTTATTTTTGCGGCCTCCGCCGAGACCCCCGTTTTTTTGCAGGCGCATCCCCGCCGCCAAAAACGGCAGTGTCGGCGCTCCTTACCTCGCTTATAATCCACGCGGCAAATAGAGCCGCCGAAAGGCTGAACAAACCGACCCCGCACATCATTAAAACCATTGCGACAATTTTTCCACTTATTGTAACCGGATATACATCGCCGTATCCCACTGTGCTCACCGTTTCCGCAGCCCACCACAAAGCGTCAAAATACGTCTTTATATTCGCAGACTCTGCCCCGCGCTCAAAGTGCAACACCATCACTGAAGAAAAAATGGTTCCCGCAAAAAGCATTGTGACTGCAAGCAACAGTGTGGAGCCCGCCCTGCTTGGAAAGAAGAATCTTAGCCCCTTCCCTGATGAGCGCACCGAAAGAATTATTCTCGCTGCGGAAATTATCCTTCCATACCTCAGCACTGTTATGAAGGGAATAGCAGATATTAAGTCCACAATTCCCCACTTCCAGAATCCTATTTTATCCGCTGCGGATAAGTACCTCCACGCGACATCTATAAGAAAAAATACGCACGCCGCGAAATCGGCCAATCTGAATATTTTTACCGCTTCAGAGTCCTCCACAAATATGTGCGGATACGCAAGCTCAACCGCTGCAACGCCCGTCCAGAACAATATGAATGCGTCCCACCCGCCCCCTGGCGGAGGCATGCGTCTTTTCAAAGGTTTATCCATAGTATATCCTGCCGTTTTTTCCGACAAAAATAAACGCGCAAAGTTTTTGAAAAACTGCATAAAAAAACTCCGCTTTGCGGAGTTTTTTATGCTTTGCTAATATCTTAAAATGAATCCGTTTAAGAGGAGATTTTTAAGTTCCCCCTCGGTTATCCATATCGGCTTCTCGGACAATCCCGCGATTAGATATTCGTCCGTCTCCTTGTTAAAGCCCATAATGAGCGCTTGCGAATACATAGTTCCGCGCGCGTTTATTTTTTTCTTTTCGAGCTTTCTTAGAGCCTTCGACCAATCATCGGGCGATTTTGCCGCCTTTCTTTCCGCCATTCTGTTTGTGAAATCGCCTTCATAGAGGTCCGAAACCGCCAGCCAGCACAGAATTGGAACTCCGTCTTCCAGCCTCTGTCGGAAATTGTTGGCAGTGTACCCGACCTTTTGAAGCCCCATATTTTTTGACGACAAATATTTATTCGCACCAGCTATCAATCCGTCAATCGGGACGCTACTTTTGCGGTTGCCTTTTTTGTCTATTGCTCCAGACGACTTCGCCATGGAGTCGTTCAGCTTGTCGAAGTCCAGCTCATTGTCCACATACGAAATGAATACGAGCATTGTTGTTCCGATTACATTCAAATCCTTCACCTTGGATTTGTCGGGCAAATCTGGAAGCTTCGATATAAAAATGTCTCCAAAATCGTTTTTGGTGACGCGCGTTTTAAACTCGGCTTTCATGTCTGTTTTACTCTTGCCGGCATCTGGCCCAGCCGCGAAGAGGCAAGAGGCAGAAAAAAAATACAGAAAGTAAACCCGCTGTAAAAATTTTCAAATTCATAATTATTCTCCTTCTTTGTCTATAAAAAATAATTTTTATCTAAAAGTCAATCAAACCTTGCGTTTATTTCTCAGCATTTTTCTTCTCCCTCTCCATCGCCTTTTGCGCCACGTAAGCGTCCGCCCGCTTGACAACACCTACGAGTTTCCCTCCGAGCTCCTCGCGTTTTGAAAGCTCTTTTGCAAGCTTCGCAACTGCAACAAGATATTCACCGTCTTCCGAAAGCCCCGCAAGGCGTTCGAGCGAACCGCGCGCGGCCGCCCGCGATTGCTGCGAGAGCGGAATTAGATATGCGCATATTTCAAACGCAAGCCCCCTATCGGAAACCTTGGAATATATGTCGCGCGAGAGCGCGTCTCTTGCGAGTTGCTCGGAAGCCGGCGTGTTCTTGTCCGCCGCCGCGAGCTGCGAAAGCTTCCATAGCAGCGCAGCGTCCGGCATTTTCCCAACATATTTTGAGGCGTAGTCAAACGCCGCGCGCGCCCCACTCTTTTTCGATATGGAATTTATCATTCTAATTACGGAATATTGCGACAATTCGTCGATTTCACCCGCGTCTATATTTTCCATCTGTTTTTTTAAATCCGTCTTGTAAGGCTTAAACATTGGGTCGCCGACAAACACGCCCTGCCAGCTCAAAAACGGCATCGCCGCAGTTGCCGCCTCGCCCGCGCTCATTCCCCGCGCAAGGGCAAGGGTATAAACGTGCGGGTAGTGTGTCCCGCCGAGATATGGCTCGTACACGTTGCCAAAAGTGGCGGAGGCCCCCTCAGCTGTAAAGGCGGGCGTCCAAGAGTTGCGGTCGCGCATATTTGCGGCGCTAAACGAATATATGTGGAGAGCAGTTGCGCCTGCGGGAAATTTGAAGTTTTTGTCGGCAAAATATCCGGACGGATTAAAGGCGTACCAGCCGAAGTAGAATGCGGGGGCGTCCATTCGGTCAGCGAACCCGAAAAGCCGCGGCTCTGTGTTCTCCGAGACCTCAAACCCCGCCGCGGATAAAATTTTACCGGCCGTCTCAAGCCATTCGTCGCCCGTCTTTTCGCGCTTAGATTCGTCTATGTAAACCCTTCCGCGCACGCCTTTTTTTTCGGCTTCAAGAGCGTTTTTCACTGCGGCCTCAACGTCTGCGCGCGAAGCCCCGTCGAGCCTTGCCACGGGAATTGTGCCAGTTATCGAGGGTGTCATTGCCCATGAATAATTGTTAAAAAGCGGGTTCTTCACAAACCCCGCAAACGACTTTGAAGACACAAACCTTCCCGATATTTCAGAATCCACGCTTGCTGCGTCGCTAAATGACTTCGGGGGATTCGGCGCGGGAGAGCCGGGAGTCGGATTTATTCCCCATGGAACACCCCTGCACAAGACCAGAAAATCTATATCATGCGAAATATAAGAATACATTTCCCTTCCAGAGGCTTCCTTTGAGCCGAGTTTGTAGACCTTCAAAGCACCCTTTTTCTCAAGCTCAGATACGAGGGGATTTTCTATTTTTTCAAAATATTCCGACCTCGAGATTTTCCCATTATTTGGCATTGGGAGAGATATTATGTTGCCTTTCGGCACACCGCGGGCAGCCGCATAAAATTCTGCAATCGCAAGCGAGTCCGCATCGTCCGAGTTCGCAACAATAAAAACTTTTGACGGCGATATTTCCGCCAGCGCATTGAACGATAAAATAAAAACGGATAACAATAGCGATATTATATGTTTCATAATTTTAGTTTTCCACTCTTCCTGAATTTTGCAAGCTACAAAAATATTTCTCAAAATATGGACAGCAATGTTTTATTTTTGGGCATATAAAATAAACTAAGCTGAAAAATTCCCGACTTATGCGCCTATTGCCGCGCGGGCAAACTTTCAGACGGCCACAAGCTCAAAAGCATGCGCCGCAATATCGCGCCTGCCTAACCGCCAATTTTCACAAGCCTTTCAATAACCCCGGGCATTGCGCGAGATTTTTGCAAAAAAGAAAAGCAGCCTCGAAACTTGCAAATAGTCAATTTTTCGCGCAAAAAGCGCGCATTATTCTAAGCGCCTCCAAAACACGGGGACTCGGAATTGTTGCAATATCCCTGCTTATGAAGCAAATCATCGAATTCTTGACTGCCGGAGTCGACGCCCACGCGGGGTCTTCCTTGAAGCGCTTCAATAAAGCCTTCCCATCGCCGTCTTTAACAACCTCCGCAAAAATTATCTCGGGAGCGGCAGATACTATAAATTCTCGGGACAATACCGGCCACGGCGCGCCCGCAGCGTCAGCACAATTTTTAAGCCCGCACGCGCCGAGCAACCCACCGACAAAAGATCCCCTTCCTGCCGCCATATTGCCAAACATAAACAGGGCCTTCCTTCCCCGCCCTGCCTGTCTTCCGCGCTCGTCGCGAATTTCTGCATCAAAATCGCGCGCTATTTTTTCCGCGGCCGCGTCTTTAAAAAAAACTTTTCCGAGCAGCAAAATATCCTTCGAAACATTCTCTATTCCCTCAGTATTCAGAAAAAATGGCCGCACGCCGACCGACTCCAACCTGCGCGCAATCGCCCTTCCCGTCGGGCTGAGTGGCAAGAGGAATATCTCCGGCGCAGCCTTTGCAATCTTCTCGTAGTCGGGATTGAGAAGCCCGCCGAGCTTTGGCTTATATTTTGCGTCTTCAGGATAAATGCAATAGTTTGAATTGCCCAAAAGAAAATCCTGCGCGCCTATAGCATACACTTCTTGCGATATGTTTGGAACGACAGTCGCCGCAGTGGGGGGAGCGTCGAAGTCAAAAGTCCTTCCAGACGCGTCTGCAACCTCCCGCGCAAACGCGCAATATGAAAAGAGCGCCGCGCACAAAACCATGAAAAAAAACTTCATTTTTTATCGCGCTTCAATATTGCGTCTTCAAGAGACAACCCCGTGCATTCTCCCATTGCGCCGAATAGCCTGTACATCGCGTAAAACAAAACCGCCATAGTGGGCAGCGCTATCACAGGGAAGGAAAGCGCCGTCATTTTTCCAACCTCCTCATTAAACGCCTCGGTTCCCGTTGGGCTTTTAAATATGTACGCCGCAAGCGCAAAGTTTAAAACCGAGCTTAGCAGGAAAGACGCCGCCACCCACCAAGTCGCCTTTTTCAGGGCTTCGTCGAACTTTTCGCGCGTGCCGCGCTCGTCGAGCGCGGCCTCAATTTTTGGAAGGTCTACAACGCTTTCGTTGAGCATTATCATCTTTGCGAGCGGGCGCCGCGTGAAAACCGTAAGCAATACCGCTGCCCCGATGACAAGCGGCACGAGCCCCTCCTTCACAATAATCCACTCGCGCGACATCTTCATAAGCCCTATCCCGCCTGTGAGAATGACGCTCAGCACCCCTATAACCGAAAAAATATTGAATTTGCGCCTGCGCGCCAAGTCCCAAATGCCGTAGGCAATCGGGAACGCCAGCGCAAAAACAAAAACTTGGGCGTCCACATTTTCCCCCATTATACCGACGCTCTCGAAGAGTTTGCGGCCCTTGATTAGAAGAAAACTCGGAAGGACGATGTTAAATCCCAGATTCAGCCACGGGTTTTCCGGCTTGTTCTCTTTTTTTGAATCCATTATTTTTTAACCCTCAGAAGGAGCATGTCGATGTTTTCGCCAAGTTTTTCAAGATTGAGGTTAGCCTCGGATATTCTGTGAATGTCCCGTTCGCGCACGATTACATAGACCGGTTTTTCGGACTTCCTTGCGAAGTCTCCAAACTCTTTTGCGGAATCAAAGAATTTTGGGTCGTACGCGTTCCTTCCACGCATATACCCGAAGGATTGCTCGGTAGGCGGATTTCCCACGAGCAGCACAGTTCTGCCGAGCCACACCGGCAAATCCTGAAAATAATTGTAGTCGAAGACTATCGCGACCTCAGAAGACGGGGATTCCGCAAGAATCTGCTCCGCCAAAGGTCTTGCGCTCGGGCGCTGGGCAAACCGCCCTACGGGATTGAAAAAGAGCAGAAATATCGCCGACAACGCAAAAGCCAAAACAAAGAATTTTCTATCGTCGCCGCCGCGGAGAACGGCTATCATAATTGCGGCGGAAACAACCATGTAAAAAGACAGCGAGCCAAACATAATCCACGCCGTAATAGTGTCGTCAATTTTGCCTTTTGATATTAAAACTGCGCAAGCAATGGGAGACGCTATCGCGCCGACTATTGGCAACACCGCGAAAAGCCATTTAGCGGTTTTCGTAAAGTCAATTTTTTCCGACCAGTTTTTTGAAAGCCACTCTCCGAATAAAATCGCGAACGCCGGATAAACCGGAATGATGTACGGCACGAGCTTTGAGCGGGAAATCGAGAAGAAAAGCACCACAAACGCAATCCACACCCAGAAGAAAATCAGCTCAGGATTTTCTCGCCGCAAAGCGCGCCATCCGTTTGCGATAGAGCGTCGGACCACCGCCGGCAAGAAGACAATCCAAGGGATTAGCCCTACCGGAACGATTGCGAAAAAGAACCAGAATGGCTGAGGGCGATTGGAAGTATCAGTGTCAACAAATCTTAAAATGTGTTCATGTATGATGTAATACCAGAAGAACCCCTGTCCCTCCGGATTTTTTGAGACAATTCCCTCCGCGCCCGAATAGGGCGGATTCTCCGCCGCGGCGAGAAAATGCCACGGCAAAGCTATCGCCAAGAAAACCGCTACCCCCGCCGAAATCCAGAGAATATCCGATTTTTTTAGGCTTTTTAGGAAGTCGAAAGGCCCGGTTATAAGCGCATATATAAAAATTGTGGCACCCGGTATAAGAACACCAATAAGCCCTTTTGTCATGACGGCAAGCGCGCAGAAGGCAAAAAATCCGATTGTTAGAATTCCCCTCCGCGCCCCGGAGCTTTTGAGGGCTATTATAAAACAAAACATTGCAGCCGATATGAAAACCGAAACAGCCATATCGAGCGTCACAATCTGCCCGAGCGCGTAATAAAACAGGAAAGTCGCAAGGAATGCTGCGGATAGTATCCCCGCCCTCCTTCCATATAGAGCGCGAGCCGCGCAATATGCGGCGCAAATTCCGAAAACCGCCATGAGTGAGTTTGCGAGCCTGGCGGAAAAGAGGTTGACTCCGAACGCCTTCAGCGAGGCCGCCTGCATCCAATAAAACATCGGTGGCTTATAGAAATAGGGCATGTCGTTTAGGCGCGGAGTCACCATATCCGAATACTCCAACATTTCGCGGGGTATTTCAGTATATCTGCCTTCGTCGGGGCTCGCGAGAGGCCTTGTAAACCCAAGCGACATATACAATACGCATGAAACGAGAAATATTATGAGCAAATCCCGCCACGGAGAGACGTATTCTGTTTTTAAAGTAGAAAAATTCATATTTCGGCTGATATTGCAGTCGTGCGCACCATACACAAGACTAATTTCTAATTAGACTACCGTCGCCAAAAAATGTTAAATAAAAAAGAGAAAAAAAAGTCTTGCCATACGAATTCAGCCGGCCAAAATCTCTTGGCATTATTTTTTACGCAGAATTTGCGCATCGCTTAGTAGGCATATTATTCCGACTTAGCGTTTGCGGGAATCAAAATTACAATTTACGCAAAAGCACAAAAAAACATGGCAGAAGAATCAAATAAAAAGAAAGTCACAGAAATCGGCTTCATCGAAACCGAAGCGCTGAACCGTTATGTCACAGAAACGGGCAAAATACTTCCCCGCAAGTTTACTGGTCTTACGGCTAAGGAACAGCGCCACGTCAAAAAGACAATAAAGCATGCCCGCAACATGCTTCTGATGAAGTAATTTTCCCTCAATGGGAAGAGTCTCGTCAATGCGGGAAGATTTCAAGCGGCCGCCCTCGGATATACTGGAGGCGGCTGATTTTATTGTGCGCGGCGGAATTGGAGGCGTCCCCACCGAGACTGTTTACGGGCTTGCCGCCGACGCCACAAATCCCGATGCGGTGCGAAAAATATTCGCCGCAAAAGGAAGGCCATTTATAGACCCATTGATTGTCCATGTATGCGACATGCGCATGGCGCGTGAAATAGCCATATTTACGCCCGACGCCGAAAAACTCGCAGAAGCCTTTTGGCCCGGACCGCTTACAATGGTTCTAAAAAAGACCCCGGCGATTCCCGACATAGTTACGGCTGGAATGGACACGGTGGCGGTCAGAATGCCTTCGCACCCTGTTATGCGGAGCCTTATAAGAGCTTCAAAGCCCATAGCAGCCCCGTCAGCCAACCCATTCGGATATGTAAGCCCCACAACGGCCGAGCACGTCGCGTCTATGCTCGGAGATAAAATCGACTTTGTCCTTGACGGCGGAAGCTGCGCGTGCGGAGTTGAATCAACTATCGTGATGATGACTTCCGCTCCTAAGAAGCTTCTCAGGCCTGGCCCCATTCCCCCGGAAGATATAGAGAAGGTTTTAGGTGAAAGTTTGGACATTTCCCCTAAAGTCAACGAGGCACACCCGCAAGCTCCCGGCATGTTGAAGTCGCATTACAGCCCGAAATCGAGATTGTCGCTTTTTAATTCTCCGGGCGAAATTCCACAGAATTTTCAAGGCAACATAATATACCTCGCGCGGCCCGGGTCTCCGAAAAAAAACGAATATTGGCTGAGCGAAGACGGCGACCTCAAAGAAGTCGCCAAAAACCTATTTGCCCTCATTAGAAGGCTCGACAAAACCGGCCTCGATATTTACTGTCAAATTCCACAACGTTCCGGCATAGGCCTTGCTATCGTCGACAGGCTCGACCGCGCGAGAACCAAAGACTAACAGGCGTTTTTTCTCTCGAAAAATTTGCACTTTTTTGCGCTAATTTTGCGCGGAATATTTAGGAGCAGCATTCGTAAGCTATTACAAAATAAATTGCGCCATACCAAAGCGCGGAGAATTTTAATTTAAGCTGCTTGGCATAAAATTTTGCCCGTATTCCCCGGCATTTTTGTTGAATTATACTGCATTTTCAGTCTATGCTAAATGCATGAGACTTTTGCCTTTGATTTTTGTATGCTTTGTTTTTTGTGCGCACGTTTTTGGAGAAATTGCCGTAAACGTTAGCCCCCTCGGAGACGATAAAACCGCGGACGGCTCATCGAAAAAGCCATTTGCAACACTAAAAGCCGCAATAAATTTTGCGCTAAAACTTCCGGAGAAAGGGGATATATCATTAAAACTCTCAGACGGCACATACCGCATAAGCGACACTATTTTGTTGGACGGGAAAGACTGGAAAGGGCGCAAAATATCAATAGAAGGCTCAAAAAAAACAATTTTGAGCGGAAGCGCGGACATCGACGCCACAAAGCTCTCGGAAGTCCGCGAAGCGTCGCTGCTATCCAAGCTTCCCTCGGAACGCACCGCAAAAATATATTTTTTAAACTTAAAACAATTTGGAATATCCGATTACGGAGAACTTAAACAGCGCGGATTCGGGACCCCGCGAGACATTCCGGAAATCGAGGCATTCTTAAACGGCAAGAGGCTGCGGCTTGCCAGATATCCGAACTCAGGATTGATAAAAATCGGGAAAGTCTTGGACGCCGGACAAGTGAAGTCAAAAACCAACCGCGGCTTCGACGAGCCTTCCGACGACACGCGCGTGCGCGGGGCCACATTTGAATATACCGACGCCCGCCACGAAAGATGGATTGGCGCCGGCGACGCCTACGCGTGCGGAAACTTTTCCGTAGGCTGGGCGGACGACGAAATAAAAATCGAAAAAATCGACACAAAAACCAGGACGGTCAAACTTTCCTCGCCGCACATATACGGAGTGATGAGCTGCCTGCCCGACCCAAAAAATCCAAAGTTTGGGCAAGACCTGTCCACGCGCGGATATTTTGTAAAAAACCTCATTGAAGAGTTGGACAAAGACGGAGAGTTTTTTATAGACAGAAAAAACGGAATCTTTTACATAGCCCTCGATTCCCCTCCCTCCGGCACACTGCAATTTTCGATGCTCTCCGGCCCGATTGTCGCCATAAAAAACGCGGACGGGCTGAAAATAAAAAATGTGCGCTTTGGCCCGTCGCGCGGCATGGGTGTATTCATAAGCCGCTCGAAGAACGTAAATATCGATTCGTGCGAATTTTCAAATTTCGGCACCGTGGCGCTGTCGGTCGACTCTGGAACTTTCGCAAAAAATCCTCCGCCGGAGCTCGCCAATAAAAACTCCGCATTCAAATTCAGCTCCTCGATAACGCTCTCCAACTGCAAAATCCACGACAACGCCTTCGGCGGCGCATATATCCGCGGGGGCGACAGGCGCACGCTCACACCGTCGGGAAATCTCGTTTTCAACTGCGAATTTTATAGAAATTCTAGCGCGGGGCTTAAATATACCCCGTCTCTCTCGATTTACGACGTCGGCGCGCGCGTATCTAACTGCACGTTCCGCGACGATCCATTCAACACAATGCAGTTTGGCGGCAACGACCTCATTATAGAGAAAAACAGGTTTGAAAGAATTTGCCTAAACGTAAGCGACATGGGGGTAATATACACAGGCCGAAACCCGAGCCATAAAGGCAATGTAATCCGCAAAAACTTTTTTTCCGAATGCCTCGCAAAAGACGGCAAATGCACTATACGCGGAGTGTATATCGACGACGGCTCCGGCGGGTACGACATACGCGAAAACATATTCTGCCGAATAAAGTCCGCCGATCCCGACTCGACAAACGCGGGAATCGCCGCAATCTACTACCACGGCGGCCACGACAACACTGCGTATAAAAACGTATTTATTGACTGCGCCGTAGGAGTCGCCCACTCCCCGTGGGAGGACGAATGGTGGCTTAAAAACATAAACTGCGCCGCTTGGAGGCACAACCTTAAAGAAGAGGTCGACATCGAGTCCGATATTTACCAGAAAAAATACCCGCAGCTTAAAAACTTTTTCAAAAACGACAGGCCGCGCGTAAATTATCTTACCCAAAATTTATATTTCCGCAGTTCAGGACCGCTGAACGGAAACTTTGTCTATAAGTGGAACGCTTTTTTAAACCCCTCCAAAAGCGTTCCATACGACAAAAAGAATTGGACACCAGATGACGTGCTCGAATACTTCGGCGACAACGGGGTTGTCCGCTCAATTCTTTCGCAGCGCATCGGCGCAAATTAGTCTGCGGCAAACTTTACACCGGCAATCCCGACAACTATCAGCGCCGCAAAGAAAATCTGCATCGGATTTGCTGCCTCTGCGAATAAAAACCGCCCCGCAAGCATTCCGCCCACCGTCCCTATGCCCGTCCATACCGCGTAAGACATTCCAAGCGGAAGATTGCGCGCCGCAAGCGACAAAAAAAGCATGCTAAAAAACAGTGCCGCCACCATTGAAACCGACGGCACCAACCTCGTAAATCCTTGGGAATATTTTAGGGCGACAACCCAAGCGACCTCGAATGCGCCGGCGATAAGAAGAAATATCCAGCTTATATTTGCGTTCATAAAAATTCGCGTTTCTTAAAAATGCAAACGAAAGCGGGGGTCAATAAAAAAAAGAGCAACTGCTCTTTTTCATTTTTCAATCTGCCCCGCAAAAAAACGGCGCATAAAATTATGGGATATTTCCGCCCTTCAAACCTCCCTTACATTCGGGCGCTCAATTTGGGCAATGCGCTCCATAAGCCTATCCACTATAATTTGCGCCCTGTCGGGGCAGTTTTTCCCGGGGTCAATTTCATGGGGGTAGATAGGCTTGCCGGCGCATATCATTACGCGCGCCCCCCCGCCGAGGCGGTTGGAACGCGGCAATACTTCCTCGAATCCAAACGAACGTATCGGCAGTATCGGGACCCCCGCTTTTATCGCAAGAAGCCCCGCCCCGGGCTTGCCAGGCAAAAGTTCGCCGTTCTCGCTGCGTGTGCCCTCCGGAAAAATTACAACGCCTATCCCGTTTTTTATCCTCGCCAATACGTCGCGGAAAGCCCCGAGATTTCCTGACTGCCCGCGCTTTACCGGTATTGCGTTTAGATGCCTGAAAATCCACCCGAGCACTTTGCCCTTCATGAGAGTGTCGCGCGCAACAGCGCACAATTCAGTCTCGTGAAAAAACGCCATCGCCATCGGGTCGAGATAGCTGACATGGTTTGCAACTATTATGCATGGACATTTAGGGACGTTCTCGTACCCGTAAAGCTCTATTCTTCCGAATACGTCGCAAAAAATTGCAGACAAGTGCCACCACGACTTGTAAACGAGCTTAACTGTTTTAAATTTAAAATATCTGGCGCGCATTACGATTCCAAAATGTGCGACAACGTCAGCCTCACGACCTCCTCCTTGGTCATGTGCGAAGTGTCTATTCTCACGGCGGATTCGGGACAGCGCAAAGGAGCTGTCTTTCTCGACTTGTCGATTGCGTCACGCAGCCCGACAGAGTCCGATATGCCCTCTTTCGCCCTGCGCGCAGCGCGCGTCTGTTCGTCGGCGTCGAGAAATATCCTGACATTTGCGTCGGGGAAAATTACAGTCCCGATGTCGCGCCCCTCCATAATCATTCCCGACAATCCGTGGGAGCGCGCGTAATCCGCCATAGACCTCTGGTAGTTCTTCAAGAAATTGCGCACCTCGGGCATCGCCGCATACTTTGCGACAGACGCATTCACGTTTTCAGTCCTTATCAGCGAGTCCTCTACAAGCTTGCCGTCGAGAGTTATGCGCGCCGAATTGCCGCAAAGCACCGTGCCTATCTTTACGCTCTTTAATCTTTCGGCAACAGCATCTGCATCGGACGGGTCTATTCCGTCGGACATCAAGGCGTACGCAACAGTCCTGTAATGCGAGCCCGTATCTACATGCATGTACCCGAGAATCCTCGAACACTCCTTCGAGACGCTCGACTTCCCCACTGCTGCTCCCCCGTCGACAGCCACCACCCTGAGCCCCTCAGAATCGGAGCGCGCAGTGTATAAAACTTCAAAAAATTCTCCCCAAGTCTTGGACACGCACCCGGGATCCTCGATTATTACCCATGGCTTGCCGTCCCCGCGGACGTCGCGCGAGGCGAGTATCGAAAAGCTCATTGCCATTCTGTGGTCCGCGTACGTTTTTACGGTTATCGGATTTTTGGCGATTTCCGCAAGGCGCTCCGGCGGATAGGGCGTGACGCTAATGGAATCGTCCGTCTCCACTACGGATTCGCAAAATTTTCTCAGCTCGTTGGCACACGCCGCGACCCTGTCGGTTTCCTGCGCGCGGGTATGGGCAATTCCTTTTATCGTAAGCTTAAATGGCAAAAGCGGAGAAACTGCGGCCAAAGTCAGAAAGGTGTCGGATATGTCGTTGAAATCGAACTCCATGCTTTCGGGGAAAACCGTTTGTTCGGAATCCTCTACAATAAGGTTTCCGCCGACTGTCTCGGTCTTAACAAGCCCGGCGTCGGATAAAAGCCTGCAAAAGGCGGAATCCCCCTGAAGCTTGCACTCCGCAAAGCCCGATATTTCGCAAGCTCCGCCGACAACCGCAGGCAAAACTGCAAAATAACTCGCCGCAGTGGCGTCGGGCTCTATCTTATAGGCGCGCTCGCCGCACGCGCGGCGCGGCCTCAAAAATTTATAAACTCCACCCTCAAAAACCGTTTCCACTCCAAACTGCGCCATTATCCCGACAGTCATGTCGACAAACGGCTTCGAGACAGTCGAGCCTTTTAGAGAGACTTCCATCGGGGAGTCCGCGAATGCGCCGACCATAAGCAATGCCGACAGCATTTGGCTCGAAGCCTTTGCGTCTATCTCAACCCTTCCGCCCTTTAAGCCGCATGTGTGGATTACAAAAGGCAAAGCGTTTTCCTCGCCTAAAAATTCAAATTTTGCCCCCTGCGACTTCAACGCCTCAACAAGCCCCGCCATCGGGCGCGAACGCATTGCGTCGTCGCAGTCAAACTTGTAAGAGCCTCCTTTTCTGAGTGCGGCGAGAGCCGTCACAAAGCGGGCGGCTGTCCCCGCGTTGCCGACATGCAGCTCGGCGGAAGAATTAGGAGCCGCCCCCATCGGGGATTCTATTTCTATTGTCTTTTCGAAGCGGTTTAAATTTACGACATACCCCAATCTAGAAAGGCAGTCTGCCATAATTTCAGTGTCTCTGGAAAACAGGGCCCCTTCAAGGAGCGTCTTGCCTCCCGACAGCGCCGCAAGTATCATCGCACGGTTTGTAAGGCTCTTGGAACCGGGCGGAAGCACGGACGACGCGCATTTGAAGTGAAACGGTTTTACTGCTATTTGAGTTGACATAATTTTTAGAGCTTGTCCCTAAACGATTTTGCCTTTTTAAGAATTTCCGACACAGCCTGCATATCGCTTGACTCTATCGCCTTTACGAGCCTTCCGAGTCGCTCGGAGAATTCGCCGAGAGCGGACAATATCTCGCCGCGGTTGTCTGTTATTATGCTTTCCCAAATCTGCGGGGAGCCCGAAGCCACGCGCGTTGTATCCCTAAACCCCGGACCGGAATACGGAAGGAGATTTATGTCGAAATCCGCGGCGGTATCGCATATGAGCGCGGCGGCGAGGTGCGGAAGATGGCTTATGCGCGCTACAATCGCATCGTGCAGCTGGGTCGAGACAACATACACCCGCATGCCCATTGCCCTCCAAAGTTCGGAAACATTTTTTGCGGAGTCTTCGTCGGCATTTGAAAGCGGCGTGACAAAGCACGGGCGCGAGTCGAAAAGCTTTTCGTCGGCAAAATCTATTCCGATTTTTTCGGAGCCCGCCATGGGGTGGGAGCCCACAAAATGCGCCCCACAAGAGGCAATCGGCTTGGAGCACAATTCGCATATTTTGCCCTTTACGCTTCCTACATCGGTGACGATCGCACCCTTTTTTAAACTCGGCGCGATTTGCGCTGCTATGCCAGGTATGTTTTCAGTGGGGGTACAAATGACGACCAAGTCGGCGTCCGAAACGGCTTTTTCAGGGGAATCGAAAACTTCATCGAAAATTTTCGGAAGCATTGAGCATTTTTTTCTCGTGGATTCGCTCCTCGACCACGCCGATATTTTTTCGCACAGTCCGCGATTTTTCGCGGCGAACGCGAAAGACGCACCAAGCAGGCCTGTTCCAAGTATGGCGACTTTGCGAAATTTCATATTTTTTTAAACTAAGCAAGAGACTGCGGCGTTCAACAAAATAATACTTTATTTTTCGCGCGCACGATTTTCCCCAAAGCCAAGACCATTTTTGATTTTTCGCATTAGGACAAGTGCAAGGCAGAGATTTTCAGTACTCTAAAAAGCCGGCAGAAGCGTCGTTTTTAGCTTTGGCAAAAAATAAAATTTATTCCGCGCGCAAGGCCCGCGGGTTAAAACGCAGTCTGCAATACCCACCCGCCGCAATCCAAGCTGCTTAAAAAAAATTCCCAAAAAAACAGAAAGCCCGCTATGCATTATATCCCTCCCCCCAAAAAAGAACTCTACCAAGCGCAATATCCAAAAAAAATCGACCGCCCGTACACGAAAAAAAACCCTCCGCGCGCAATATCTTTCCATTAAAAAAGTCTACTCGCAAATTCTCCGAAAAAAATCCGCCGAGGCCCCCAAAAGCCTACGGCTCAAGCGCACAAAAATTACGCCTCGGGAAAGCGCCAGTCAACGAGCGTAGCCTGCGGGGTTTTGCGGCGGTTCCACCTGTTCCAGCCAAGCTTTACCGCAATGTCTATCGCCTTGTCCGCCGGAGGCACGCGCCCCGCCATGCGCCACGCGACTGCGTTAATCCAGCCGTTGTCGCCGAGCGGTATCTGGAAGCGGAAATTCACTCCGCCGAAAACTTCGGGCGCCTTGTGCAGTTTTACCGATTTCAACGCAAAAATCGGCTCGCGGTTTCCCTCTCCAAACGGATGGAGTATTTCAAGCTCGTTCAACAGCTCGATGCCAACGTCTGACAAATCGAGAGTTAGGCTTATATTAACTTTCGGGGAAAAATCTATATCTTTACCGTACTTTTTTATTATAGAGGAATTTATGTGCCTTCTAAATTCGTCAACTCCGCCGCTCTTCACCGACACTCCAACCGCCATAGGGTGTCCCCCCCAGCTTCCGAGCATGTCTGCACACTCGGCAAGGCATGCGACCAAGTCTATCCCGTGCACGCTTCGCCCCGAACCTTTTATAAATCCGGAGTCCTCCTCGCCGAACACTATAACCGGCCTGTGGAATTCGCGGCTGAGCTTACCGGCGATTATGCCGACAACCCCAGGATGCCAGCGCGGGTCGAAAACGACCACGCATGGGTCGGAATCATACCCGTTTTCCTCGACCTGCTTCATAGCGTCCTCCAAAACTCCGCGTTCTATGTCTTGGCGTTCCTTGTTGATGTCGTTGAGCTCGCAGGCGGCGCGATAGCATGTCGTAAAATCGTCGCCGAGCATCATTTCAAGCGGCAGAGAAGCGTCGGCAACGCGCCCGCTCGCATTTATGCGGGGACCGAGCTTAAAGGATATGTCAACGGGAGTTATGTCGTCTCCGAGGGCTATTCCACTCGCCTGTATAAGCGCCTGTATGCCAGTTCGGCGGGTGGATTTTAGGCGCTTTATGCCGTTGCGCGCGAGTATCCTATTTTCGTCTACAAGCGGCACCAAGTCGGCGACTGTCCCGAGAGCAACGAGGTCAAGGTAGTCTTTTAAATTTATTTCCCAAGAGCGCTTGTCGCCGCGGTTGCGCATCTCCTTTATCAGCCCGTGCGCAAGCTTGAAAACGAGGCCCACCGTACAGAGCTGCCGCCACGGCGCGCCTTCAAAGTCGAACACGTGCGGATTTATCAAAATGTGGTTTTGGGCGGTGGCGTCCTTCGCCTGGTGGTGGTCGACCACAATTAAATCTATCCCGCGCGAGTGTATGTAATTTACGGCCTCCTCAGCGTTGGTGCCGCAATCGAGGGCGATGAGCAAATCTGTTTTTCCAGATGACAGCGCCCTTTCTAGCGCCGCTTCGCTGAGTCCGTAGCCCTCCTCCATTCTGCGCGGGACAAAATACGAAGGGTTCAGCCCGAAAAGCCTCAAAATGCTAACGAGCAGTGTCGTGCTCGTAATCCCATCGACGTCGTAGTCGCCGAATACAAGGATATTTTGGCGTTTCTCAATGGCCTCTATTATCCGCAATACGGCTTTGCGCAGATTTTTAAGCCTGAAAGGATCGTCGAGATTTGCAAGTTTCGGGCTTAAAAACATCTTCGCCCGCAGTGGATCAGTGTATCCGCGCTGAAGTATGAGCGCGCTAAGTATGGGGCTTACACCGAGGTATGCTCCCATGTCAGCCGCAAGCTTTTTGTCGTAATCTGCAAACTCCCAGACCATTTTCCCCATAATATATACACAAAAAAGCGCCGATTTCAACCAGAAAGACAATTTTCGCCCGCTTGGTATTTTTTAGCGAATCTACTGCATACGGAACTTGCCAATGAAGCGGCGGCACCCGCGCGCGGTTTTAACACGCAAGCGCGCCAAGTTTTACGGTCTTGCGCAGAAGCAATTTTATCGGACTTTTGTCCTGCCGCCCCCTATCCGTTCCACTTGTTGTTAAGTTCCACAAGCCTCGCGGATATTTTTAGCTCGCAAAAGATTGGCTTTTGCTTCTTTACGCAATGCCCATAAAGTACCGGCATCTGCAAAATACTCCGCAAGTTTTAGCATTACGCGCAATTATGGCAAAAGTATTTTTAATTTAAGCTGCCGTAGTTTTAATTTTTGACGCTTGCATTTTTTTCCACGCACAAACGCAATCCGCGCGACAATATAAAAACAACCGAAAAAGATTCCACGATTAGCGGCTCAAACGTGTGAGCACTAAAAAATTTTTCAAAAAAAACTTGAAAAAACGGCAGTTAAAAGTAAGCCTGTGAAGACACAATAACCCCCACGCGGGCAATTCGGACAAACGCTTTTCGTCCCGTCGCGGTTCGTTATATTTTCAAACTAAAACAAGCCTCGATAAAAAAGGCAGACGTAAAATGAATATTCACGAATACCAAGCAAAAGCACTATTCAAAGAATTCGGCGTTCCCGTTCAAGACGGCGTGGCGGTCAAATCCCCCTCCGAATTTGACGCCGCCATAGCGGCCATTCCCGGCGACAACATAGTAGTGAAGTCGCAGATACATGCAGGCGGGCGCGGAAAGGGCGTGTTCGCCGACGGCTTCAAAGGCGGCGTAAAATTCGTCCCCAAATCGGAAGCCGCGGAAGTAGCCAAGAAAATGCTCGGCAACACCCTAATTACCAAGCAGACCGGCCCGCAGGGAAGAGTCGTAGGCACCCTGTACTTCGCCGAAGCTGTCGATATCGACAAAGAATACTACCTCTCTATCCTCATGGATAGGGACTCAGGGAAAGTCGCGATTGTAGCGTCGATAGCAGGCGGCATGGACATTGAAAAAGTCGCCGCTGAAACCCCCGACCAAATAATGAAAATGCTAGTCGATCCCGATATCGGCCTGCAAGCTTTCCAAATCAGGAGGCTCGCCTTCTTCTTCGGCTTTGGAGACAAGGATAAACAGAAACAGTTTAGAGCTCTCTTGGGAGGCCTCTACAAGCTCTTCTGGCAGAAAGACTGCTCCATGGTGGAAGTAAATCCGCTCGTCCTCACAAAAGACGGCAAAATAACGTGCCTCGACGCAAAAGTTTCATTCGACGACAACGGACTTTTCCGCCACCCCGAACTTGAAGCCCTCAGAGACCCGCACGAAGAGGATCCGAAAGAAATCGAAGCAGGAAAATACGGGCTCAACTACATCGCCCTCGACGGAAATATCGCCTGCATGGTAAACGGCGCGGGACTCGCAATGGCAACTATGGACATCATAAAGCACTTTGGAGGCAACCCCGCGAACTTCCTCGACGTTGGCGGCGGCGCAACCGAAGAGTCCATAACGCAGGCCTTCAACATTCTTTTAAAAGACCCGCACGTTAAGGGAATCCTCGTAAACATATTCGGCGGAATTATGCGCTGCGATGTAATCGCGGCAGGCGTAATCGCGGCTGTCAAAAACGTCGGGCTCACACTTCCGCTCGTCGTAAGGCTCGAAGGCACAAATGTCGAACTCGGCAGGAAAATGCTTTCCGAAAGCGGCATAGCTCTCACAACGGCCGATTCGCTCGCGGACGCCGCCGAGAAAATCGTAAAAATCGTAGCCGAACAAAAGTAAACCTTAAATTTCTACAAAAATGAGCATACTCGTTAATAAAGACACAAGAGTGGTAATTAGCGGCATTACGGGCAATACGGGTTCTTTCCACACCCGCCAATGCATGGAATACGGCTCAAAAATCGTCGCGGGCGTCACCCCCGGCAAAGGCGGAATGCTTTTCGACCAAAAGGTCCCGGTATTCAACACCATAAGGGAGTCGGTAGAAAAAGAGGGCGCAAACGCATGCGCAATATTCGTCCCGCCGGCATTCGCGGCGGACTCGATTCTCGAGGCAATCGACGCCGAGATACCCCTCATAATAACAATCACCGAGGGCATACCGGTAAAAGACATGGCCATTGTGAAATCGCGCCTGATGCAAAAGGGTTGCAAATCGCGCTTAATAGGGCCCAACTGCCCCGGTGTGATAACCCCCGGAGAATGCAAGATAGGCATTATGCCCGGATACATTCATAAGCCCGGCACAATAGGCATAGTCAGCCGTTCAGGCACCTTGACTTACGAAGCCGTTTGGCAGACGACATGCCTCGGATACGGACAAAGCACGGTAGTCGGCATCGGCGGCGACCCGATTAACGGAACGAGCCACCTCGACGCCGTAAAAATGTTCAACGAAGACCCGAACACCGAAGCCATCATAATGATTGGCGAAATCGGCGGCGACGGCGAACAAAAAGCGGCCGCATGGCTGAAAGAAAACTGCAAAAAACCTGTGGCTGCATTCATAGCGGGCCGCACCGCTCCCAAAGGCAGAAGAATGGGTCACGCAGGCGCGATAGTCTCCGGAAACTCCGGCTCTGCGGACGACAAAATTAAAGCCTTGCTCGAAGCAGGCATCGCAGTATCCCCGACGCCTTCCGCGATAGGCGAAACTCTCATAAAGCACTGGGGTAAATAAAAACCTACAAAAAAAAAGAAGTCGATTTTTTGACTGTTTTTTTAAATAGAAAAATTTATTCCCCCAAAAAAAGAGGCCCCCGCATTTTGCGGTGGTCTTTTTTTTGCAAAGAGCAATTTGTAGTTGATAGGATAACGTTATCCTCATAAGGCTTAACGAAATATTCGCACTGTTTAATACTATGGATTTTCTTGCTAAATAGCTACTTCAGCTAATTCATTCCAAAACTGTTTGGTTTGTCAGTTCTCTGCCAGAAGCCATGCCGTCGATTTTTTACTCTGCGTGAAACAGTTTCGTTTTAATAGCTCCCCACTCTTTTACTTTCGTTCCAGTCTAATCCGTTCCCTTAAAGCCGTAAATATTTTTTTGAATGGCGCAACCGCAGTTTTTAAATTGCCAGCTTTTAGGAAATATTTGATTCCCATAATAAAAAAGCCGCCGTATTCTTACTGTTTTTTACACACAAAAAATATAAATAAAACTCATGGCTTGCATAATCCTTCAATCCTCCATGTCAAATTCAATGGCGCTATATTTGCATGCAAAATTTACAGTTAATTGGAATTATATTTTACACTTTCAAATGATAAAATAATATTTTGATTGCATATGCAATACATATATGTTATGGAATATAAAAAAGGAGACGACATATGCAAAAGCTATTTATACTTACATTTGTCATTTTATTTTCTGCGTGCGGATCGTTCGCAGAAACAGACATCAAAGATAGAATAGAATATCTAAAAAAAAGAATAGAGTATGCCGAAGATGATATAAAGGAATGGAAGAAAGAGCTTAAATCTCTCCAATCGAGCGGAGTATTTTCAAAATACACCTCAAAGCGCGGAAAGATAAAAGACAAAGGGGAAGATATTTCTATAGATCTCAACGCGGTTTTAATGGTAAACAACTCAAGCGGCGCAGCAACTGCCTTTTTGGGGAAAATAGATGGGAAGACTTACATAATCTCCAATTTGCACGTTCTTGGGGAAATGAAAAACGCAAAAATAACAACTATCGACGGCAAGGAAGTGCGCCTCCCCAAAACCTGCTTTCTCCAAAAGGGATTTGACGTTTTTCTCGCAGAGTTGGACGACGTTCCGGAAGGCGTTTCCCCACTGGAGATTTCCAAGAATGTAATGACAGACACAAATTTGAAAGACGATTTAGTAGTAAGCGGCAACAGCCAAGGCGGAAATGTAATGCGCAATATTGAAGGCACACTGCTTGCGGTAGGGCCAAAACTGCTCGAGACGGATTGCAACTTTTACAAGGGCAACAGCGGCAGCCCCGTAATACATAAAGGCAGCGGGAAAGTCGTAGGAGTTGTTTCTTACATCATGACTATCGACGACGACCTTTCGACGAGAATAACGAGAAAATCCAAAGCAAAAAATTTTAATATGAGATTCTTTGCCTATAGGCTCGACACCATGGATGATAAGACGGAAATTCCCTATGAGACTGTCGTAGAGACTATGGACGTGCTAAATAAGGCCGAAAAGAAGCTCGAGATGATAATTGATTTTTTGGCAAACAATAATCACCCGCCCGCGTCGGAATACCCCGAGCTTGCGCGGGTAGCAAAAAGCTATGAAACGGCGACTGACAACGCGTACCGCGTTTCCAGCAACTGGTCCGCAAAAAAGAGGATGAATGAAGCAAAGAGAATGCTTCTTAGCAGAATCGAGCTCCTTGCGGCCGCTGAAATCATGAAGTTGAAATCCGGAAAGTACGACGATGTTTTCAGCGAAAAATACGACGGCATTTTAAAAGGCTATGAAAACGTAAAAAACTACTGCAACAAAAAGGCAAAAGATTTTATATAGTGCCAAATTATACACTAAAAGCAAAACTAAAGAAAATGTTAGGCCGCCTCAAAAACGGCGGCTTAATTATTGGAAAAATTCGGCGGCAGATTACATCGGGAGGGGTGACCCTATGCGCTCCGCCCCAAAACTTTTGAACAATCCGCCATCAACTCCCCGATTATTTGCAACGCCAAAAGAACGCACAAAAATCTATTGCAAAAAACTAACCATATAAAGTGCGCCTTTTTGCACTCAATAACCAAAAAACTCCGAGGTTTTTTCTCCTACTATAAAGTTATTTACGCAAAACATGCCTCTTTCCTCCGTAAAAAACCGAAAGAAATAAAAAAATCGCCTACAAAAAATTCTAAATTAGGGCAAAAAATAGGCAGTTAAAAATATCGTTTCCTAAAAAAAATCCACCCGTTAAAATCACGAATCCAGCGCATAATTATTTGTCCGATGAAAAATCCTACCGCGCAATAAATTCATATAAATAAAAAAGGGACTGCGAAACCGCAGCCCCTTTTTAGTGAGGGTAAACCCTATTAGCTCAAGCGCTCCAAGAGAGCTTCGCGCTCAATTTTCAGAGCCTTGGGCAGCATTTCGTACAATTCCTCGGAGAGCGGCTGTGCCGATACCGTGGCAGGATCGTACGACATCAATTCTTCGAACGTTTCCTTCGAGTAGTCGAGTCCGTCCCAATCGATGTCTTCGTAAGTCGGGACAAAACCGATTGCTGTCTCGCGCGCCTTCGCGCAGCCGTTCTGGCGGTTTACAATCCAAGCGAGAACACGAGCGTTTGCGCCGAATCCGGGCCACATAAAGTTGCCGTCGTCGTCCTTGCGGAACCAGTTTACGTGGTAGAAGCGCGGAGTCTGGCTGAGGTGTTTGCCCATCTGAACGAGGTGTCCGAGATAGTCGGCCATGTTATAGCCGGCAAATGGCAGCATAGCCATCGGGTCGGAACGGAGCTCGCCGGCCTTGCCTTCGGCGGCAGCCGTGCGTTCGGAACCCATCATTGCGCCAAGATACACGCCGTGTGTCCAGTTGAAGGATTCGTAAACGAGCGGTATGCCCTTCGGCCTGCGGCCGCCTATTACTATCGCGGAAATCGGAACGCCTTCAAGCTTGTCGGCATTTTCGTCGAGGCAGGGGCAGTTCGCCAACGGAGCCGTAAAGCGGCTGTTGGGGTGCGCTGCGGTCGTCCCGCTTTCGGGAGTCCAATCGTTGCCGTGCCAGTCGATGAGGTGCGCCGGGGGTTCTTTTGTCATGCCTTCCCACCAAACGTCTCCGTCGTCGGTCAATGCGACGTTTGTGAATATCGAGTCTTTCGAGCAGGAGATCATCGCGTTGGGGTTGGTCTTCATGCTGGTGCCCGGAGCAACTCCAAAGAAGCCGTTTTCGGGGTTGATAGCATAATGTCTGCCGTCGGCAGCAGGCTTAATCCAAGCGATATCGTCGCCAACGCATGTGATCTTCCAGCCCTTGGCTTGCAATTCTTTCGGGGCGATGAGCATTGCAAAGTTCGTCTTGCCGCATGCGCTCGGGAACGCGCCCGTCACGTAGGTCTTTCTGCCTTGCGGGTCGGTTACGCCGAGAATTAGCATGTGCTCGGCCATCCAGCCTTCGTCTCTGCCCATCACGGAAGCTATGCGCAAGCTTAGGCACTTTTTGCCGAGGAGGGCGTTGCCGCCGTATCCGGAGCCGATGCTGATGATTTCGCGCGTTTCCGGGAAGTGGGTGATGTAAGTGTTTTCGGGGTTGCACGGCCAGAGAACGTCGTCTTCGGGCGAGTTAATCGGCTTGCCGACTGAGTGCACGCAGGGAATGAATTTGCCGTTTTCGCCGAGAATGTCGAACACCTTGGGCGAAACGCGCGCCATTATGCGCATATTCACTACTACATAAGGGGAGTCGGTTATTTCGACGCCAATCTGGGAGATTGGTCCGCCTATCGGGCCCATGCTGAAGGGAATGACGTACATCGTGCGCCCTTTCATGCAGCCGCTGAAAAGTTCATTGAGTTTTTCCTTCATTTCGGCGGGATCCATCCAGTTGTTGGTAGGACCTGCGTCAGCCTTGGTCTTGGAGCAAATGAAGGTGCGCGATTCCACGCGGGCTACGTCGCGCGGGTCGGAGCGGAAATAGTAGCTTCCGGGGCGTTTCTGCTCGTTGAGCTTGATGCACATTCCCTTTTTGATCATCTGATCAAAGAGTTTATCGGCTTCCTCCTTGGAGCCGTCGCACCATACGACGCTGTCGGGCGTCGTGTGAGCTGCCCAGTTGTCGACCCAGGCTACGAGAGCCTTGTTTTTTATTGTCTTGGGATCTATCATTATTATTTTTCTCCTTGTTTGTTAAAAAGGGATTTGTTTATAAAAATTCGAGTTGTTTTTACGGCGGAAAATATTTGATTCAACTCTTTTTTTTAAAAAAATTAGACAATTTTGTATCTTTTTTAAGATTTTAGTCGTTCTATGACAATTTCTGTCGGCTTTGTTTGGATATCCAGAACACAAGCAACAGCGCAATGGTGAAGAATGCGTATCCGAAAGTTTCGTGCCAAAAGAAATAATTTTCCTTTCCTGCCACGGGAGCTACGAGAATTATCGAGACTATCCTCATGGAATTTAAAACATATCCAAGAACCCCGGAAATAAATATCACAGACAATCTCTTTATGATTGACGCGTCTTTTCTAAAAAACGCCAAAACTGCCGACAACACAAGGCACGAGGATATTATGCCAAATCCGTTGCATTCCGTGGCCACGAGGTACGACGCCCCGTCGACATTCATCGCTATCTGGGGCTCCTGCCCCCTTATCAAAAAAAGCTGGACGGTATCGTTAAATTTGGAAAGTACAAATGCCGACAGTTTCCCCGCCCAAACCCTCAATGGGAGGTCGAAAATTTTTATCGCAAACGAAAGAATTGTAAAAATGTAGAAAGCTCCCCCGACTGCAAGTACATACCTTTTGCGGTCAAAGCATGCGAACCCTATGGATACGATAAACGCCGACACTCCAAATAGCGTAAGCATCACATTCGCAAGCACGCCGAATAGTCCCGCGCAAAAAAACGCAGCATACGCCGCGGCGAGAGCAGCCAGGACGTTTTTGTTAAAACGGGGCTTGTGGGGGGAAATTCCGTGCTCCATAGCCATCACAATTCCCGCCACAACCAATATTATGAAAGCGTCCCTGAGTTGCTGGCTGTCGACAACCGCCTTTCCAAGCCAGTATAGGGCCGGAGAGAATCCCGCGGCGGCTCCTATCCATGCGAGGTATTCAAGCCAACCTCCCCCTGAATGCGCTTCTTCGGGATGCGAGTTCGTATTAGAAGAATTGGTCATTTCTTAATTTAAAGTTGATAACAGATTTTTATAAAAGAAAATGCCGCCGCGGGCGCGTTGCAATAAAAATTTACCTTGCCCGCAAATCGGCATATTATAAATTTTTATAAACGATTCCCCAGTTTGAAATGAAAAGACGAAAAGCGATAAAAATAGCCGCGACAGCCGCGGCGGCCACCATGCTTTCTAACGCCCGCGCCGCATTCAAAGACAGAACGCCCGAAAAGAAAGCGTACAAGGCCATCGCAAGCGACAGATTCTACGAAAGCGCAAGCCCCGACGACATTTTCCCAAAAATTTTTGAGGTTGGCAAAAAATCTTCGCTCTCAATCCGCCTCCCAAGTTCCGCCGCAAAAACGGAAAATCTGCGCTTTATTTGCGCGAGCGAAGACGGCTTTGCGCTCGACATGTCCCCATACTTTCCCGAATACAGAACTCTCCCCAACGACAATATTCCAGGATACGCCAAGCAGCCGCCGGACTTCTCGTCGAAAACTCCGCCTGTGGCCTTTGAATTGCGCGGGGACTTCGCGGAATTCGACAATATTGTTTTTCCGAAAGAAGGCAGATTCGTCTTCTGCGCAAAAGACAAAAAAAATGCGACACTATTGCGCGCATGGGTTTACGCCTTAAAACCCGACTTGTTCGCGCTTCGGCCATACATCGGCGATATACATATGCACACGACCCATTCGGACGGCCGGGATTCAAACCTCGAAATGGCGCTTGTCGGGCTTTCGCGCGGATTCGACTTTATGGCGGTCTCCGACCACGGGCGAAGAATCGGCTCTACAAGCCTAATCGAGAAATTCCGCGGAGTCCCTACCTCTCTCAAATTGTTTCCGGGAGAGGAAGCGCACGGCTCGCTTCTTCACATAAACAACTTCGACAGCTCTGGCGGAATAGCCGAATGGGTGCGGGGAAACCGCGCCGACTTCGACGCCCGAACCGAAAGAATTTTAAAGACAATACCGGAATCCCTCGGGCTTGGCAAGCTCGACAAGCTAACTCTCGCCCAATCCGAGGCCGTCTTTGAAAAAATACGCGAGATGGGCGGAATGTCGGTTTTCAACCACCCCTACTGGCGCAGAAACGGCGAACAGCTCAACTGCTCTGACGCCCTGCGCGACGCCCTCATCAGCCGCCAGAAATTCGACGCCTACGAGATTGTAAACGGCTCCATAAACTACGATTCCAGCGACCTTTCCGCCGCGCGCCACGCCGAGGCCGCACAAGACGGATATTTTATGCCGATAGTGGGCTGTTCCGACGCCCACAAGTCCGACGAGCTCGGCTGCGGAATTACTATCGCCTTTGCGAAGTCGAAGGAGTCCGCCGATATCCGCAAGGCGATAATGTCGCTAAACACAATAGCTGTCGACACTTCGGGAAGTTTTGAAAGGCCGAAAATGTATGGGAAAATGCGGCTTGTAAAGTACGCTTCCTTCCTGTGGAAAAATTTCTTTCCGCTGCACGAAAGTCTTTGTGCGAAGCAATCCGCAACCCTACGAAAATACTTTGAAAACGGCGCTTCGGACGCAAGCGTCTCAAAAGAATTAGAGGCAAATATCGCCGAGCTGGAAAAATTGTACGCCAAAGCATGGGCTTAACCCGCCGCCGGCGCGCACAAACGCGGGAATATTGCAAAAATGGTGAAATTTCTTTTGCGCAAAAACCCTCCTGCATGCGCTGAGTCTTTTACAGTGGCAAATTGGCAGAGAATTTTCCGGGCAAAATTGTAAAAGCGCGCCTGTAAGTGTTGCATTTTTTACAAGGGGGCCGATTGGTTCGGCTATCCATATTATTGCAAAAAGGGTCTGATGTTTGCAAGTTATTCGTTTTAGTGGCACTATGCGCGCTGCGCTACAAGGCGCAAATTTTTTATGGATAAATCACACGCGTGACACCCGTTGTACTTCTGCGGAAAGGTTAAAAAATAGTTGAGCAAAGTTCTTTTTTTACCTCAAGTTATTTATATTAAGATAATTTTAAAATGGATACAGACAAAAAAACAGTCCAAAATTCTGTAATTTTTGCAAAAAGTGTTGACCTCGATAAAATTTGGATTATTTGTGGCGGCTTTTACTAAAAACTACAAAGGCGAAACCATGTTGGTTCAAATATTGAAATCAAAACTTCTCCGCGCCGAAGCGACGGACGCGAGAGTTGACTACGAAGGGTCGCTGGCAATCGACCAAGACCTGATGGACAAGGTGGGAATGCTTTGCTACGAAAAAATACTTGTAGGCAACATAGCAAACGGCAAGAGATTTGAAACCTACGCCATACCCGCGGAACGCGGCAGCGGCACGATTTCTTTAAGAGGGGCGGCAGCGCACCTCGGAAAGCCCGGCGACCTGCTCGTCATAATGTCGTTCGCGCTGGCGGACGCAGAGGAGGCAAAAAGCGCAAAGCCAAAGACTATCACACTCGCCGAGCGCAATACAAAAATAATAAAAAGCATGAACGTCGATTAGCAATCGACTTGCACCGGCGGCTGGCACCATCCGGGCTTCTAAATTTTTTTAATCCACTAAAACTTCACCAAAACAAAATATGTCATACAAACTGTTCATTCCCGGACCCGTCGAAGTGTCCGAAAAAACATACAAGGCGATGGCAACGCCAATCGTAGGCCACAGAAGCAAGGACTTCGTAAAGCTTGTGGAGGACATAATGCCCCGCCTCAAACAGCTGTTCTACACGAACGACCCTGTTTTCCTCAGCACGAGCTCCTCTTGGGGAGTCATGGAAGGCGCGATACGCAATGTTGTTAAAAAGGGAGTGCTCAACTGCTGCAACGGCGCTTTCGCCGACAAATGGTACGACGTGTCTAAAAGGTGCGGCAAAAACGCCGGAGAATTGAAATTCGACTGGGGCAAGCCCGTCGATCCCGAAGCCCTCGAAAAAGAGCTCTCCACCGGCAAATACGACGCCGTCACAATCATACACAACGAAACTTCGACCGGCACTATGAGCGACATCAAGGCGCTGTCCGAGGTCCTCAAAAAATTCCCGGACGTCGTATCGATAGTCGATACTGTAAGCTCGTTCTCGGCTCTGCCCATCAAGAAGGACGAACTCGGAATAGACGTTATGGTGACAGGCTGCCAAAAGGCCCTCGCAATTCCCCCGGGACTCTCCTTCTGCTCCGTTTCGGAAAAGGCAATGCAGCGCGCGGCTGAAGTCGAAGGCAGGGGTTATTATTTCGACTTCCTCGAATTTAAGAAATTCTTCGACAAGTCCCAGACGCCCTCAACGCCAATAATCTCCATGATATTCGCGCTGCGCAGCAAGCTCGACGACATATTTGCCGAAGGCCTTGAAAACCGCTATGCGCGCCACTTGGAAAACAACAAGATAGTGCGCGACTGGGGCAAATCGTACGGCTTTGAGCTCTTCCCGGAAGAAAAATACGGCTCGATAACCCTAAACTGCTTCAAAAACACATTGAACGTCGACATAGTCGCTGTGAACGAAGAGCTCAAAAAGCGCTTCAACATGATATTCAACTGCGGGTACGGCAAGATAAAGGGAGTGACATTCCGCATTTCCAATATGGGCGACGAAACGCCCGAGACAATGCGCGAACTTCTCGGAAATCTCGATACGATACTTCCCGAATTCATCAAGAAATAACGCGGAAACATTCCGTTGCACGATTGCACGCGCGGGCGACTTGCGCGTGCAATCTTCGTAAAAACGCAATTCCATCTACACTACTATCAATCGGAAATGAAAAAGCTTATAATAGCCGAAAAACCCTCCGTAGCCGCGGATATAGCAAAAGTTCTCGGTAAAGCGAAAAAAATAGACGACTACTACGAAAACGACGAATACGTAATAGCCTCCGCCCTCGGGCACCTCGTTGAGCTTAACATGCCGGCCGACATTGACAAGAAGTATGCCCGCTGGTCGCTTTCCAACCTCCCGATAATACCGGAGAAATTCAAGCTCAAACCGATTGAAAAGACAAAATCAAAACTCGCCGGGTTGAAAAAGCTCCTATCGCGTCCAGACATAGAATGCGTAATAAACGCCTGCGATGCAGGAAGAGAAGGCGAGCTGATTTTCACATATATTTACGAAATACTAAAAAGCAAACTGCCGCGCAAAAGGCTGTGGGTTTCGTCCATGACGCCCTCGTCGATAAGGGAGGCATTCGCTAACCTAAAAGACCAGTCGGAAATGCAGTCGCTGCAAGACGCCGCAAGATGCAGAAGCGAATCAGACTGGCTCGTTGGGATCAACGGAACGCGCGCGCTGACAAGCCGCATGTACGGCTCAAAAGGCAAAAACCTCGCGAGCGTCGGGCGCGTCCAGACGCCGACCCTTGCAATGATTGTCGACAGGGAGCGCGAGATACAAAACTTTAAGCCCTATCCCTACTGGCGCATAATCGGCAAATTCGCCATAGAAAACGGCGAATACGAAGGCGTCTACCAGCGCCCGGACTACAAGGCGTCCGATAAAAATCCCAACGACAAGCCCGATAGAATCTGGAAGCACGAAGACGCCGAAAGAATTTTAAACGACGTCCGCAGCATACAGACCGCCAAAATCAGCGAAAAGAAAACTGTCGCCAAACAAAGCGCGCCTCGCCTGTATGACTTGACCTCCCTTCAGCGGGAAGCCAACAACAAGTATTCCCTTCCCGCGGGAAGGACGCTTAGCATAGCACAGTCGCTCTACGAAAAGCATAAAATGATAACCTACCCGCGCACCGATTCGAGAGCCCTGCCCGAGGACTACCGCGGAGTGGTTTTAAACACGCTCGCGGCGCTCGAATCACCCTACGCAGAGTTTGCGAAGCGCGCTATAGACGAAGGCTATGTAAAAAAAGCCGGCAAGAGGATTTTTGACAATAAGCAAGTAAGCGACCACTTCGCGCTTATCCCGACCGATATGCCCTCCAAAAAGCTCACCGACGACGAGCGCAGAATATACGATATGATTGTCCGCAGATTCATAGCGGCGTTTTATCCTGAAGCGCAATTCGACGTCACCGTAAGAATGTCGGCAGTCGGATCGCACGTGTTTAGGACAGAGGGCAAGATTCTCAGAGTTGCAGGCTGGCTAAACGTCTACAACAAAGAGGCCTCCGACGACGAAATTCTTCCGGCGCTCGCCCACGACAAAGAATCCGGCAAGCTTGTCGAGGCAAAGCTTAAAGAGGAAAAGACAAAGACCCCGCCGCGATACACCGAAGCCACGCTTCTGTCGGCCATGGAAGGCGCCGGAAAGCTTCTCGACGACGAAGAGCTTGCGCTTGCGATGAAAGAAAAGGGGCTCGGCACGCCGGCGACGCGCGCCCAGATAATCGAAACGCTCATCGCGCACAAATTCGTCGAGAGGGACCGCCGCGAACTCGTCCCGACAGCCCGCGCCGAGAGCCTAATAAAATTCCTGAATGTTCTTTCAATAGACTCCCTCACAAGCCCCGCCATGACCGGCGAATGGGAACAAAAATTGCGACTCATAGAGCGCAACGAGATGTCCCGCGACGCCTTTATGAAAGGCATCGACGCAATGACTGTCGACATAGTTGAAAAGGCGCGAAGCTTTACAGAAGACGGCGTAGAAAATAAAGAGACCAACATTCCAAACCCGATAGACGGTAGCAATCTGATAGAAACTTTCCGCGCCTACAAGTCCAAGGACGGCAAATTCACCATATACAAGACAATAGGGAATCGTAAAATGTCGGAGGCCGAAGTGCGCGAGCTCGTCACAAAGGGCTCGGTCGGGCCGCTTGACGGATTCCGCAGCAAGCTTGGAAAGCCATTCTCCGCTACGCTAAAACTCGACGAAAATTTTGCACTTAAATTCCATTTTGGCGACACACAGGACTCCGAGCGCAAGCCGGAGGATCTCGCAAACGCCCCGGTAGTGTCGAAATGCCCAAGGTCTGCAATGGGGCTGTGCAGCTGCAAAGACGGCGTGCTTGTTGCGACAGACACCGCGTACGTCTGCCGCAGCGATTCCTCGCCCGAAAAGAAATGTTCGTTTAGGCTCGGCAAGAATATGCTTTCGCACATAGTGACGATAGCCGAACTTGAGAGCCTCGCAACAACCGGCAAAACGCCTGTAATAGACGACTTTGTTTCAAAGCGCACAAAGAAAAAATTCTCCGCAGCTCTCGCTTTGGACGAGAAAGGCGGCATATCCTTTGAGTTTGCAAAAAAGATGAGGAAGGGAAGCTAAATTGCGACCTGCGAGCATATGCGCGCTTGCCCTCTTCATAAATAATTCGGCCGAAAAAAACGCCGAAAAATTTGAGCGAAGCCTTTGGACTTCGCTTTTTTTATTATGGGCTGAAATGGCCGCTATTTTTTAGAATAAAAAACCTGCGAAATTGCAGATGTTTCGGGTCAGTTCTGCCTTTTCCCCATTCTTACAATTGTGTTTAGGCCGCTATAATATCTGGCAGCAAGAGTTTGCTTAGTGTTTTGGGTATAGGAAAGCTTTCGCCACGCTGCATAGCGCCTGAATTGCATAACGCCGATTGGACTTTAAAGCAACGCGCAGTTCACAAATTTTGTGCAGAATTTTTTATACCCGACTTGCTTGCAAAACCAAGTATTTCCCACGCACAAAAGAAAAATTCTGCCAACTGTAAAAATTGCGGAATTACTTTTTACCTTTTCCCCGGGTAAACAAATTTTCATACAAAAAAGTCCCCCACCCAGATTTCAAAATCCTTGCGATATTGCCGCTGCCGGAAATTTTTATGCAAGCGTACGGGGGAAAAACCTCTGCAAGCGCGGCACCAAATATACGGGCTTGCAAACCGGCAGACAAAACCGCAGAATTTTAACTTACCCGCTCGAAGTCGGACGCAGGGTGCTTGCAGACGGGGCATGTGAAATCGGGAGGCAGAACATCTTTCTCGACAAAATATCCGCAAACCTTGCACCTGAAGCCTTTGATGCCGTTTTGGACCGGTTTCGGCTTTATATTTTCGAGGTAATATGCATAGGTGACGGGTTTTTCGCAGGCTAAAACATCGCAGTCGAGAACGTCGGCCGCAAACAATATATGGCTTCCCAAGTCTGCAGTGTCGGTAACTTTCGCCAATATGCGGGAAAGGCAATATTTTTTTAGCCCGTATATCCCGCCCTCCGCGCGTTCAACGTAGTCGGCGCCGGCAAACTTGTCCGCATTTCTGCCGCTTTGAAACCCGAATCTTTTAAAGAGCTCAAACGGGGCGCTTTGGGATATGATGGAAACAGAGAATTTGCCTCCGTTTAGAATTAGTTCTGTCGTATAATTGGATTTATTTAGCGAAACGGCTATCCTATTGGGCGAATTTGCGGCCTGGATTACCGTGTTTGATATGCAGGCCCCGTCCCTTTCTCCGGAACGCGAACCGATTAGATAAAGCCCGTAGGTGATGTCGTGAAGTGCTTTCTCATTCATAATAACGATAATCATTACTATTTATTCAAATGTAAAGCTTTTTTCTTTTTATTCCAAAAATTTTTTTGCGTCCCACGCGCAATTTTTAAACTCGCCGCCCTTTGCGTAGCATAAAATATGCAGCGCGAAATTTTACCCACTTTGCGCCCACGATTACGAATAAATAAGCGTTTTATTCCAAAAATTGAAAAATAGCGGACAGGCGGCAAGCGTCTATTTCGGCTTTTCAAGCGGAACAAACGCACGCCGGGAAGGACATAAAAAATTATCCCCCCCCAAAAAATACCACAATAGAAAAATACGGAACCGCGGTTTTAGAAAATGGGTTCAGCAAATTAACGGCGGGAAATTCTACTGTCCACAACAAAGAAAATTCGCCAATAATCGCACGCGTCAGACTTAAAACAAAAAGAAACCGCCTAGCTCGCCGCAAGCACAACTATTAACGTCGAAAGCGCCGACATAGAAAAATATAGAAACGCCGAAAAATAGCGCCGGCCCCTGAGCATTTTCAATACCCCGTAATTAAGTGAGGAAAACGTAGAGAGCGTTGCGGCAAACCCCGCCAAAATTAGTCCGCAATCTTTGCCGACCCAAGAGCAGGACGCAATTAGAGCTATTAAAGCGCATGCTGCAAAATTTGCCGCCGCAATCCCCCACGGGAAATTTTCCGAATCCAAAAATTCCGAAAGGATATGCCTAAGCTCCGCACCCAAAGCCGACATAAAAATGTAAAAAAATGCGCTCACGCAACCTCCCTCTTTCTAAGATAGCTGCGCGCAATAATGAAACTAAGTTGCGCCGCCGCAAGGCACGCCGCAAACGTGCCCAAAAAAAGAAGGCATGCCGCGCAAAAACGCCCCTGCGAAACGAGTTCCGCAACTTGGAGGGAAAACGTCGAAAAAGTCGTAAGCCCTCCGCATATCCCAACTGTGTGGAATTTCTTTATTTTCGGGCGTGAAATCCTTTCAAAGTCAACGTACAGAGCGAATAAAAAACTACCCAGAACGTTGCATAAGAAAATCGCAAAAACAAAGCCCGGCGCCAAGATATCGGCGACAGCCCACCTAACACACGCGCCAAGCGCGCCCCCCGCGCAAACCAAAGCGGACTCCGCAAGAAATTTTCTCATACCTCCGGAAGATTTTTTGCAAAATCAGCCCTTGATGCCGAGGTATGCAAGCAACAGCCCGGCGACGTCCCCGCCTTCCATGTACGGATTCATCGCGTACTTTTTCAATGCGGCCGTCGTAGTCGGCCCGACAGAAAAAATCTTCGGGCGCACTGCCCCGTCCTCGAGCAACAGATTCTTCGCGTTTTTGACAAAGCTCTCGACTGCCGACGGGCTCGCAAAAACGACCGCATCAGCCCCGCCTTTTCTGAAGTTCGCCGCAGTTTTGTCGTCCGCGCCGACCTCGACCTGCTCCGTCTTGTAAACCACGGCAGTATCGACTATCGCGCGATGCTTTTCGTCGAGCGTTTTCGGAAGGTCGGGCAGCGACAGGTTTCCCTGCACGCACAAAACTTTAAGGTTGTCGAGCGTCTCGTATTCCGCCATGGCGTCCGCCATGGCAAGCGCGGTCGACACTGCGGGCACAACGTCCGGCCGCAAATGCAGCTTGCGCACCTCCGCAGCAGTCGCCTCGCCGACGCACGCTATGCGCGCAACTCCGAGCGTCCTTATGTCGTCGAAATTTTTAAAAAATTCCCGAAAGAACCCCTTTACTCCGTTCGCGCTCGAAAACGTTATCCAGTCGTACGAGCCCATCTCGCGCATGATGTCCTCGACATCCTCGTTTTGCGCCTCGTGCACGGTTCTTATCAGCGGAAGCTCCAAGACTTCCACGCCGTTTGCCCTGAGCGCCTCCGCGAGCGTCTCGTTGTTTTCGCGCGTAAGCAGAACGCGCTTTTGCTTTGCCCCGTCCATTTTAGAAAGTAAAGTCGTCAGAGTTTTTAAGCGATTTTGCGAAGGCAACAATCAGCCTCACGCAGCCCTCGATATCGCCCAGATCGGCGACTTCCGACGGCGTGTGCATGTAGCGCAAAGGAACCCCCAAAAGCCCCGTCGCAACCCCCCCGCGCGCCATCTGTATTACGCGCGCGTCGGTTCCCGTCGGGCGGCTCTCGGCGCTTATCTGGTACGGTACGCCTTCATTTTCGGCGCATTCCACAAGCCTGTCAAAAACTTTCGGATTTATATTCGGCCCGCGGGATATTACAGGGCCTCCGCCGAGCTTTATGCTCCCGAATTTGCGTTTGTCGCAAGTTGGGAAATCGGTAGCGTGGTCAACGTCCACGGCAAGCCCGACTTTCGGGTTAAGGGCGTAGGCCGCGGTTATCGCGCCGCGCGTTCCAATCTCCTCCTGCGTAGTGGCGACTGACACCACGCGGTAGTCCGTCTTGGCGTTGTCGCGCCACAGCCTGCGCAGCGCCTCGAATACGCAATAGCACCCCGCCCTGTCGTCAAACGCGCGCGCGGAATATCTCGTCGTGGACAATTTGCGCACGGCAGTGTCGTAAACTACGGGATCGCCAATTCTAACGAGCTTTTCCGCTTCTGCGCGAGAAGTTGCGCCTATGTCTATCCACACTTGAAAAGTCTCAGGAACCTCCTTGCGCTCCTTGGCGTCCATTAAGTGGACAGCCCTTTTGCCGGTCACGCCATATACATATCCGGCCTTTGTTATAACAGCTACGCGCCTTCCCGGCAACATTACATTGTCGTGCCCGCCAAGCTGCTCGAAAAATAGAAAACCGTCGTCGTCAATATACGAAACAATAAAACCTATCTCGTCCATATGACCAGACAGCATCAAAACTTTTTCGCCGTCTCCATACATTGCGTACCTGTTCCCGAGCACGTCGCGCTTTACGCCGCCGGCTGCGGCTGAACCAACATACTTTTCGACCACGTCGGCGGCCTCGCGCTCTGTACCAGTCGGCGAGCGCGAACGCAACAGTTCAAGCAAAAATTCGTCAATCTCGTTTTCCATATTTTATGTATCGGAATAAATTTAAAGCGTGTAAAAACAGCCCTTATTTTTCGCCCCTCAGCTGCCCGATCGATATGCCCGCAAGCTTGTAGGATATGAGGCCGAGATCGTATTCCGACCCGTGGAAATGGAAAGTCCGCTGGAGGTGGAATTGCGACTTGCCTGGTTCGAGCGACAGCGCTGGGGAGTATGTGGAAATCTCGTAATAGGCGTCGGCCGGCGCGTTCGAGCCAGGCAGCGGGCCGTTGTTGAACACGCTTATGGCGTCGCCGTCCATCTTTTCTGAGACTCTCCGCCACGATGAGGGCAAATACGCCCTCGCATCGGAGGGTTTTATGTATAATATGACTGTTAAAACTCTATTTGCCTCGTCGAAGCTCAGGGCGATTCCCTCGCTGCGCAGGGCCGATACGCCTATCGAGCCCATAGCCTTGCCGTCCGTCTTGTATTTTATGAATGAGGGATCCACCACAAGCCTTCCGTCGGAAGAACTGGCCGAAGAGGTTTCAAAAAAGTTGTCCCTGACTATGTCGCCAAGTTTTGCAGCGTCGCCCGGGCGGTAGGGTATGAAGGCGTAAGTCTTTCTGCTCGCGTTAAAGCACGACTGCACGCTTATGTTTAACATTCCGCTATCGGGGGTCCACTTTTTGTCGCCAGCATTTGTAAGCTTGTTGAACGACTGGAACGCTACTATATCAACCGACTCAGGTATCTCTATGCCGAGTATGTCTGTGACATGCTTTCTGTTTAGTACGGAAATCTCGCGCTCGGCCTTTATTTTAAATTTGCTGCCTTTATTGTTTTCAAATTCGGCGGTCTTTTCAAATTTTGCGCGGTAGGAATTTCGCCCGACGAGAGTCCAAGGCTCCGACGACATAAACGCCGGAATTTTCCAGTTTTCACCCATGAAAGAAGCCCCGCCTGTGAAGAATATAGAACCCTCTCCCCCTTGCGGCCCGACCCAGAAGCGGTCCTCTCCGCCGATTTGCGCCTTTTGCGGCTCGGTTTTTTTGAATGCGAGCTGAACTCTGTTTATCCATCCAAGGCTCGGCCCCTTCGAGCCATCGTACGACGAAGTCAGGACTCTCGCCTGCAATGCAGGTGATACGGCAACAACGGAGTCTCCTTGCGATAGTATCATAGTTTCCACGCCGTATTGAGAAAAGAATGAGAGATCCTTTCCGAACGACCATAGATCGACGTCGTCATTTTTCAGGGCGGTCTCGCGTATTATCCCGCACGAGCAAAGCAATATGGCGCCCGCCGCTGCGGACACAAGCAGACTTGTTTTTTTCATTCCCGAGTTTTGTCAGAATACCGCGAAGGCTTCAACACTTTTTTACCCTTATAAAAAGTATTATGGACTTTGCCATGCGGGGAAAGACCGCTTTGCCCATTTTTATAAGTCTTGCGCGCGGGCGCATATAAGAGATTTAGGCCTATTTTCATCGCAATTCCATTTTTTCGTTTTTTTTCGCGCGGCCGGGAAATGTGGTCGCCAAATGCCCCATAGGTTTAATACAGCATGTTTCTACATTTGAGATTTTTTGCGCGATTGCGAAAAAAAGAGATAATCATCACAAGATACGAATAACCCGGAAGCCGGAATTTTCGCGCGCACCTCGCGCACTTGAAAAACTGCCATACTTGCCGCTTTGGAAATTTAATATAAAGTTTTTCGCGCACTTGCGGGAAAATATATACGCGCAAGCCGGTAGGCGCGGTGCTTATCGGAAGTTTTTTTGCGTGCATGCGGGAATCACATTTCTTTAAGGTTGCTGCAAAGGGACTTTGGTTTTGGGCGCGCGCCTAAAATAGGCGGAGTTCGGGTACATAGACATTTACGGACTACTTTTGGGAGTGTGTGCATATGTTGAGGACGCCCGAAGCGGGCGGAGTTTGCCGAAGGGTTTGTAGCTGCGGCAGAGCTTATTGCGCGCATAAGATATTGTCGGGCGCATTTTTCGCATATTGACGAGGCAGCCGAACGTATTTAGAGACCTCCTTTCGCCGCCAATTATTTAAAAATTCGCAAGCCAATGCCGCGCATTTACACTATTAAAAAATTACGTTTTTTGGAACTTAACATGCTTAATTCGCAATCCAAGACATGAAAAATTCCAAAAAAACGCTTTTTTTTCTTTACAGAAAATTTCAATCGTATTGCATAAAGAACTTTCTTAATCCAAAAGAAAATGCAGAAGACTAAGAAATCAATAGCGAAACGCTTTAAGATTACGGCATCGGGCAAAGTGCTCCGCCGCAGTCCCGGCAAGCGCCACCTGCTCAGCGCGAAGAGCGTAAAGCAGAGGCGCACCATGGGGCACGACAAGCACGCCTCCGCGGGTGTCGCGGCGATTGTCAAGAAGGCCGTCCCGTTTGCGTAATCAAAAAAGCACCTAATGAAAATCCGCCGCAAGGGTGAAGGCGACCCCCAGGCGACTAAAATAAATCAAGGAGTAAAAAAACATGCCAAGAGTAACAAGTTCAGTAGCGTCCCGCAAGCGCAGAGCGCGCACGCTGAAAGCCGCCAAGGGCTATTTCGGCAACAAATCGCGCCTGTTCCGCTACGCTAAAGACGCGGTTAAACGCGCGGGCAAATACGCGTACAGAGACCGCAGAGTACGCCGCCGCGAATTCCGCAGCCTCTGGATTGCCAGAATCAACGCTGCCTGCCGAGCGGCCGGCCTTAAATACAGCGTATTTATGGGCGCCCTCAAAAACCTCAATATCGAGATGGACAGAAAACAGCTCTCCGAGTTGGCTATCAACGACGAAGCAGCTTTTTCGGCTCTCGTCAAGAAGGTTCTCGACTCCATAAAAAAGTAGTCTGTTAAAACAAGTTAAAAAAAGCGCGCCATTTTAGGCGCGCTTTTTTTATGTCCAATAAGCGGCGACTTACCGGCAAACCGCTTCAAGTTTCTATTTTTGAGAATGTTAGCCACAACCAAAGCATAGCACCTATCGGGGTTGCCGCCTCATACGTTCACTTTTAAGAAAACAGTCCCAATCAAAGCCTGATAATGCAAGAGATTTTAATACGCAGCCATAGGGAATAAGCCTTGACTTAAAGCTTTCCCGAATTGCCACCTGCGGTACTAAAAGCAAATTCATTTGAGACATGAGAATCTAGTGTATTCAAATTTAATGACCAACTCTAAAAAAACCTTTGAATAGTGGGTTATTATAAAAAAAGCCACAAAAGCCGGCATTATAAAAAATCTTTTGGAGCGTAAAATTAAATTTTAGGCTTAAAGGCAGAATATATTGCGGACGATAAAATCCACATTCGCATAACTAATAAACAGGCATTTTTGCGCCAAAAATCTGCCCGCGCTATCAGGATATTTTTTTACTACTATAAAAATTATGAAAATTTTCCCCACGCGCCCCTAAAATTTTCAATAAACCAATAAGGCGTTATAGGCAAAAAAATGCTTGCCTACCCGCGCCTAAAAAACTTGACTAAACCAATTTAATTGAGAACGCGCAAAAAGCAAATCCGCAGGGTGCGCGTTGCATACAAGACTATTTTTTTTTAACCGAAATGGAAAACAAAATTAACGAAATATTGGAGAAGGCAAAATCCGCCCTTCCCGCCGCAAAAACAAAAACGGAAGTAGCGGAAATATCCGCCTCCATAACGGGGCCAAAAGGCGAATTGACGGCGCTGATGAAAGTCATTCCCACGCTCGACAAAGCGCAAAGACCGGTTGTCGGAAAACTTATAAACCTTGCGAAGTCGCAGATAGAGCCGCTAATCGCCGAGGCATACGCGCGCCTCGAAAACGCCGAAATGGCAAAGTCGCTCGGCGCCAAGCCCGACATCTCCCTGCCCCCCTACGAAGTGCGCCGCGGAACAATCCACCCCCTTTCTGCAACAATCCGCAAGATATGCGACATTTTTAAGCGCGCCGGATTCACCGTAGCCGAAGCCTCAGACCTCGAAACCGAATGGTACTGCTTCGACGCCCTAAACACACCCGCCAACCACCCTGCGCGCGACGCCCAGGATACGCTGTTCATGCCGCGCGACGCAAAAGTTTCCAACGTGTCGAAGCACGCCGACGAACTTTACCTTTTGCGCAGCCACACTTCGAGCGTGCAGATACGCGCAATGATGAAGGAGGGCGCGCCGATAAGAATCATGGCGCCGGGGCGCGCATTTAGGCGCGACACTGTCGACGCAACACACTCGGCAAACTTCCACCAAATAGAATGCCTTTGCATCGACAAAGGAGTAAAACTCACCGACTTGAAGGCAATCCTCGACTACCTCTTCAAAAACCTATTTGGGAAGTCGTCGAAAACGCGCCTGCGCCCGAGCTTTTTCCCGTTCACCGAGCCGAGCTTTGAAGTCGACTTCATGAGCTCCGACATTGGAAGGCTCAGCGGAAAATGGATAGAGATAATGGGCTGCGGAATGGTCGACCCAAACGTGCTTGAGAATGTTGGTCTCGATCCAAAAACATACAGCGGATACGCATTCGGGCTGGGAGTTGAAAGAGTTGCAATGCTCATGCACTCAATCGACGACATTCGGCACTTCTACACAAACGACGTCCGCTTCCTGCGCCAATTCCGTTCAAAATAAAAGGAGGATTTTCCCGAAATGAAAGCAAGTTTGAAATGGTTGAATAAATACGTCGATCTCGACGGAGTGTCTGTCGATGAAATTGCGGAAGCGCTTCCGATGCTCGGCCTTGAAGTCGAGGGTATCGAGACGACAGGTTTGAAGCCACTCGACAAAGTCGTAGTTGGCGAGATACTCTCGCGCGAGCCGCACCCGGACTCCGACCATCTCGGCGTCTGCATGGTAAAAATCTCCCCCGATGCCGAACCGATACAAATTGTTTGCGGAGCGTCAAACTACAAGGTCGGCGACAGGGTACCAGTCGCGTTAATAGGGGCAAAGCTTCCCACGGAAGACGGAAAAGGATTTGAAATAAAGCAGTCCAAACTGCGCGGCGTGATGAGCAACGGAATGATGTGCTCCGCGCGCGAACTCGGGCTCGGTCAGGACCACAGCGGGCTGTTGATTCTCGAAAACCGCCCGGAAATCGGGACTCCCATAAACGACGTTTTCACAGACTCCGACACTGTTTTTGAGATAGAACTTACCGCAAACCGCGGCGACTGCCTAAGCCACATTGGCATTGCGCGCGAGCTCGCCGCAAAATTCGGCAGAACCTTTAAAAAGCCGGAGCTAAAATACTCCCCCAAATATTCAACAACTCCCGAAGGCGGGCTTCTCGAATCGGTGGAGCTAAAAACACCCAACTGCCCGCTCTACAACGCGATTTCAATAAAAGGAGTGAAAATCGCCCCCTCCCCCGAATGGATGAGGCGCGACCTTGAAGCAGTCGGATTGCGCTCCATAAACAATGTAGTCGACGTCACAAACTACGTCTTGATGGAGTACGGGCAGCCTCTGCACGCCTTCGACGCCCGCAAGATAGGCGGCAAAAAAATCATAGTGCGCCAAGCCTCCGAGGGCGAAAAAATCCAGACTCTCGACGAAAAAATCCACACGCTCTCAACCGACGTGACCCTCATTTGCGACGCCTCCGGTCCGGTGGCAATGGCGGGAGTCATGGGCGGATTAAATTCCGAAGTTGAAAACGACACTGTCGATGTAGTGATAGAAGCCGCGTACTTTAACCCCGGCAATATCCGCTCCACAAGCCGCAAATACTCGATAAGCACAGACTCCTCTTACAGGTTTGCGCGCGACGTCGACCCGAACGGAACGCTCGAAGCCGGCAGGCGCGCGGCGGATCTGATAGTTGAGACAGCAGGCGGGGAAATTGTCGAAACTGCGTGCCTCGCGGGCTCAATGCCAAGAAGCGACCGCAAAATAAAAATCTCGCGCAAGTTTATAGAAGACAGCATAGGCTTCGAAGCGCCGGCGGAGGAGATAGAAAAAGTATTCCTCGGGCTTGGATTCGGCGTCGAGAGCGAGGGCGACGGGCAATGGCTAGTGACAGTTCCAACCTTCAGAAGCGATGTTGACAGGCCCGTAGATCTGGTCGAGGAATATGTCAGAATGATAGGCTCCGACAGGATTCCGGACGCCGAACTCGTCTCGGCAGTGCAGCTGCGCGACGACGACCCGCTCTACAAATACAACTGCGCCGCCGCCGACTACCTTTGCTCGCGCGGGCTCAACGAATGCCAAAACTACACACTAAAAGACAGCGCAAAACAAACGCGCCTATACGCGAACGCAGAATTTTTGAGGCTCTCAAATCCCCTTACATCGGATCAAGACAGTCTTAGGGCGTCGCTTGTAGACGGCCTGCTGGATGTCGTCCAGACAAACCTCTCAAACGCCAACGGATTCTTTGGCTTCTTTGAAAACGGTGAGATTTTCACAGCTGAAAAATCGGGAGAGATAAGCGAGCTCTCGGCGACTGCATTTGTACTCGCCTGTGATTCCCAAGAACAGTCGTGGTCCAAGCCTGCTCGCGCCGACTTCTATACGGCAAAGCGCCTCGTCTCCGACCTGCTCTCAATACTCGGCGTGGACGCATCACGGCTAAACTTTGCGGAAGTCTCCGGCGAGCCAATTTGGGAGGCGGGCTTCTCCGCCGGCTGCGGCTCGGAAAAGCGCGAGGGATTTAGGATAAGGTTTGGCGCAATCTCCGTGGCGCACCTGCGCGAGCGCGGAATTGATAAAAATGTCTGGGCGGGCGAAATATCCTTCCGCGCGGATGTCGCAGCGCGCAAAAAGGCTGCGGAAAAATTCAAGGCTTTTTCAGCGTTCCCGCCGTCCTCGCGCGACCTTGCAGTTGTCGTCGAAGAATCCGAAAGCGCGCAAAACGTCACAAACGATATTTTGAAAATCGCAAAACAGGCGCTAAAAGGCGCGGATTTCGAGCTCGAATCCTGCGAAATATTCGACATTTACCGCGGCGCCGGACTCCCCGAAGGCTCAAAAAGTCTCGCCTACGCCCTGCGCTTCCGCTCCAACGAAAGAACGCTTCAAACCGACGAGGTAAATAAAGTCTTCGACGCAATCTGCGCCGAACTCTCAAAAAAACGCAAGCTCCGCGCGGCGTAAAAAGCCATAGGCATGTCCGAAGAAAGAGAAAACGACCCGTCGGAAATGACATTCCTCGAGCACCTCGAGGAAATGAGGTTTGTCATACTAAAAACATTGGCGTTCTTTTCGGTCGCCCTGATTTTAGTGCTGGTATTTTTCCACTACTTCAACTCGATGATGCTCTATCCGCTGAATTCAGCGAAGAACATTTTGTCGAAGTGGGTGGGGACGGAGCAAGTCACGGAAGTCAAGACCGAGCGCATTGGCCCGGTGTATTTGGTCTCCGACGGCGACGAAAAAAATAAGACAGGCCCGTTTTTCATAGAGCCGAAAGACGATTCAATAGTTCTATTTAAGGATAGCAAGCCGTCAAACCCGTGGTACGCCGACATCAAACTGCGCTCCATGAGCTTTGCAACCCCCATAATAGTCTATTTTTACGTCGGGTTTCTGGGTGCGCTTGGCTTGTCGCTGCCTGCAGCATTCTACTTTGCGGCGCGCTTCATAGCGCCGGGGCTAAAAAAGGAGGAGCTTGATGTCCTGCTGCCGGGAATAATTGCCGCAATCATACTCTTCGCAATAGGAGTGTGTTTCGCGTTTTTCTTTATGCTGCCGATGGGGATTGCGTTTATGTCGTGGATGTCCCAGGGAATGCAGCTTGAAATGTTTCCGGACGCACAGTCGTACTACAGCATGGTCATATTCCTGACTATTGCAGTCGGCATAACATTCGAGCTGCCGCTCGTCGAGTTTATACTGATTTACGTCGGCATACTCGACGTAAAATGGCTCGAGAACAACCGCCGAATGGTTTTCCTGATAATCTTGATCTTCGCGACTGTAATAACGCCTCCTGACGCGATAACCCAAGTATCCCTCACAATTCCGCTCTATCTGATGTACGAAGTTGCGCTGAGGTTGGGCAAGAAAATGCGGCGTGCAAAATTGCGCCGCGAAGCCGAACGCGAGAAACTCGAAGCAATCGAGGAGGAAAAAGAGCGCAAAGAATACGCAAAAACAGTCGCGAAAGAAAGGCTCGCCGAGGAGGAAGCGGAAAAGCTCGAAGAATCGCAGTCTGAAATAGTTGCGGAGCCAGGCTCGGAATATGGAGAAATAGACAGGTCGCACTACGAACTTCCCGAAGACTACGACCCAAATAGAATCGACGACTACGGAATGGGTTATTACGAGGAAGATTATAGATCTTCGTACATAGACTACGGGACTCCCTCCAGACCCGTGCCCGATTTCAGCCCCGATTGGGACTTGAACAGGCCCGATACCTCCTACATGACGCCCGATTGGAGTCTCAACAACCCGCCTCCGCCGTCGAACGGCGGCACCGATACTCCTTCTAACGGCGCCGAAAGTCCCTCTGCCGATTCCGAAGCCCAAGCAGAGAAACACGGCGACACCGAAGATGCGGGGCTACCCTCTGAAAGCGCGGAAAATTCAGAAAAATCCGGAACGAAACCCGCACCAGAAGCGTCAAAGGAAAATGGGGACAAAAAAGAATTTCAAGAAAATCCTGACGACAAGAAATGACGATTAACCTTCCGAAAGCCGCCGCGATTGTGCTCGCCGCTGCACTGTGCGCATGCACGCGGCCGCCGGAAATAAAGCGCGGGCAATTTCCGCTGCCGAAAGACGTGGAAATATCGGAATGCGCCCCCGGAAATTACGGCGGCGTATTCGTGCTGGCTGCAGCCCAGGAACCAAAGACATTCAACCCGCTTATTGCAACAGACATATATTCGTCGCAGATAATAGACTTGATGCTCTCTCCGCTCGTGACTGTCGATCCGTTCACAATGCGGACAATCCCCGCCCTCGCAAAATCGTGGAGCATATCAGAAGATAAAAAGACGTACACTTTCCATCTGCGCGAGGGCGTAAAATTTAGCGATGGCGCGGAAATAACGGCGGACGACGTTATATTCACCTTCCAGACCATATTCGCCCCGCAGCTCGGCCCGGACGGCAAGCCTGTCATCGACAAGTCAACCGGCAAGCCGCTATTGCGCTATCCTTCAAGGTACGCAGGGCAGTACACCATAGGTTCTGAGCCCGTAAAATTCAAAAAAACGGGCAAGTATTCAGTGGAGTTTTCGACGGCAAAGGCGTACGCCCCGTTTATGACAGATATAGGGTTTGTAGGCATACTTCCGAAGCATAAACTGCAAAAGTCCGCCGACGACGGTTCGTTCCAAAGGGCGTGGTCGACCCAGACGGCGATTTCAAACCCGTCGGAAATTGCGGCGTCGGGACCGTTCCAAATATTTTCGTACAAGCCCGGGGAGAGGCTGGTGCTAATGCCGAATCCGCACTATTGGCGCGCCGATAAAAACGGGGCTCGCCTGCCCTACATCGACTTCCTGATATACAAGTTTGTCGCCGACGCAAATACATCGACAATTCTATTTGCAACCGGCCAGTGCGACGCGTCGAGCGTCGGGGCGAACGACTATGCGTGGGTAAAAAACTACGCCGACACCTACAATTTTAAAATCTATGAGCGCGGCCCGGACACCGGCATATATTTTATTTGGTTCAATCAAAACCCGAATTATTCGCCCGAAGGCAAGCCGTATGTAGAGCCGCACAAGTTAAAATGGTTTGCAAACAAAACATTCAGGCAGGCCGTTATGAAAGCGATAGACAGGGACGGCCTGATAAAAAGCGTATGGTTCGGGCGCGCCCAAAAGCTCGACGGGATAATCTCTCCCGCAAACAAGAAATGGCACAACCCCAACACCCCAAAATATGAATACTCGCCCGAAACCGCGCGCGAGATGTTCATATCGCAAGGTTTTTCCTACGACCGAAGCGGCCGCCTGCTCGATGCCCAGAAAAATCCAGTATGTTTCGATTTCATTGTCGCCGACGGCTCTCAAAATTCAACCTCAATGGCGACTACGTTTGTCGAAAACATGAGGGCGGTTGGCATTGAGGTGAAGCTGAAATTCATGGATTTCGGGACTATGATTTCAAAAATAGACAACACATTTGAATACGAAGCCGCCCTTATGGGTTTCACCGGCGGCGGAGACCCCTCCGGAGGCAAGGCGATATACCGTTCGGACGGCTTTTTGCACGTCTGGAATCCGCGCCAAAAAACTCCAGCAACCGACTGGGAAAAGCGCATAGACGAAATAATGGACGCCCAAGAAGTGGAGTTTGACCCCGACAAGAGAAAAGCCCTCATCGACGAAATGCAAAATATTTTCTCCACAGAGCTCCCTCTCCTGTTTTTAATAACGCCAATGAGCTATTCAGGAGTCTCCAAGAAATGGGAAAATGTCCGAGTGCCGCCGATAGGCTCTGTAATATGGAATATCGACGAGCTCTACGAAGGGAATTCAGAAAAACGCTAAGAAAATGCTAAAATTCATCGCAAGACGAATGCTATCAATGGTGCCGCTAATGATCGGCATCAGCGCGCTCGTGTTTTTGCTGATGTACCTGTCGCCTGGGGATTTTCTAAGCGAGGCGCGCAACTCGAAAGACATAAGCCCGGAGATAGTGAAGCAGGAGGAAATAAGGCTTGGCCTCGACAAGCCGTGGTACGTGCAATACGGAAGGTGGCTAAACTCCGTCTCCCCCATAAAAACAAATTTGCTGCTCCCTGAAAACGAGCGCGGCAAACATTCGCTTGTGTACTTCGGCAGCCCCGACTTCGGATACTCTTGGAGCTATAAAATACCGGTGACGGAACTCGTCGGGCAAAGGATTTTTCCCACCCTGCTGCTCGCTCTTGCAAGCACTTTCCTAATTTACGCCGTATCGATACCGCTCGGGGTGCTCGCAGCCGTAAAAAGGGACGGGTTCTTCGACAAGCTAAGCGCGTTTTTAGCCTACGCCGCGCTAAGCATTCCATACTTTTTTCTCGCGCTGCTCGCCGTTTTGTTTGCGGCGGTCACAGGGCTTTTCCCGACGGGCGGGCAAGTGTCGATACTCCACGACTTCCTCTCTCCTGCGGGAAAGGGTTGGGACTGGATTGAGCATTTAATTCTCCCGACTCTCGTTTTGTCCGTTGGCGGAATCGCCTCGATGATGAGGGTGATGAGGGGGAATTTTCTGGACTACTCGCGCGCGGAATTTGTCACAACGGCGCGCGCCAAAGGAATGGGCGAAAACGCCATAATGTTTAAGCACGTTTTAAGAAACGCCCTAAACCCGGTGATAACTTCTTTCGGTTTTGCATTCGCGGGGCTGCTGTCGGGCGCGCTGCTCGTGGAAAACGTGATGAACTATCCGGGGCTTGGACAACTTATATACGCGGCGATAATAAAGCAGGACCAATACGTCGTAATGGCGGGGGTCGTGATAGGCTGCGCAATGCTTGTTGTGGGGCAGCTGTTGGCGGATATTCTTCTCGCGCTCGCAGACCCGCGGATTAGGCTCGAACGCGAAAAGGCGCCGACGAAGGCGATAGCGGCATTTACCGCGCTCGCGGCTCTCGCGGCGGCAGTGCTGACATGGGCTTCGGAGACATATCCGGCATTTCTTGAATTTTTAAAGTCGGCGTCGTTTGCCGTGCTCATTGCGGCGGCAGCTGTACTATGCGTGCTGCTGGTTGCGGGGCTTGTCTGGGCGGCTGTATTTTTTTGCAAGAACCTGCTTCCGCAGACATTGCGCTCGCCGCGCGGAGCCACGGCGCTCGCGGTTCTCGCGGTTCTGTACGCAGCGGCGATTCTCGCGCCGTTCCTCGCCCCGTACGAGCCCACCGAGCAGTGCCTCGACAAATCATTCCACCCGCCGTCAGCCATATTCTTTAAGGACGGCTCCCTGCGCGTCCAATGCTACCGCCAGTCGGACCCCAGCATCGCAAAATACGAGCCTATCGAGGGCGAAAGCCTGCCGCTTAAATTTTTCGTGCGCGACGAAGACAGCAACTACAAGATTTTGGGGCTTATACCCTTTAAAACCCGCCTGTTCGGAGTGGAATCCGCCCAGCCCGACGCCCGCGTATATCTGCTCGGGGCGGACTCAACCGGGCGAGACGTGTTTTCCAGACTACTGTATGGGGCAAGGGTATCGCTGAGCATAGGCTTTGTCGGAATCGCGATAACTATGGTGCTCGGATTCCTTGTCGGGGGGCTTGCGGGATATTTTGGCGGAGCTTTCGACTTTATCGCAATGAGGTTTGTGGAATTTCTAATGGCAATTCCCAGCCTATACTTGCTGCTTGCAATGCGATCTGCCCTTGCACCGCATTTCGACAGCGCGCAAATGTACATAATGATAGTAATAATCCTCTCCGCTCTCGGCTGGGCGGGGACGGCGCGCGTTATAAGGGGAATGTCGCTTTCGCTCGCAAACACGCAGTATGTACAGGCGGCAAAGGCCATGGGAGAGTCTCCCGTAAAAATAATAGTGAAGCACTTTCTGCCGAATGTCCTCAGCTACCTGATTGTCGCGGCGACCCTATCGATTCCCGCATACGTCCTCGGCGAGGCAGCGCTTTCGTTTTTGGGGCTCGGTATCCAAGAGCCCTCCGCATCTTGGGGGCTTATGCTCGCCCAAGCGCAAAACGACACAAAAGTGCTCATGCTCGGATTCTGGTGGATGCTGACCCCGGGCATCGCAATATTCGCAACTGTTCTTTGTTTCAACATTCTCGGGGACATACTCCGAGACATTGCCGACCCCAAAAAAGATTAGCCGCAAAGCGCGATGGCGCCAATATTTTAGCTGGCATTTTGACTTCCCAAGAATCTGAATAAGCGCAAAAAAGCAAAATTGCCCGTTTAAAAGGAAATCGGTTCTTGAAATATTTTCGATTTCAATCCAAATTATAATAAAACTCTCCCAAGCATGAAAAAAATAGCAGCCCTACTTGTCTCCGCCTTAATTTGCGCATACTCTTTCGCGGTTGATAAACCGTGGCTTAGCATCTCTGTCGAGACTCCAAAGAAGTTTTTTTCGGACGTGTCAGACATTATGAGGAAAGTCTATCCGGATCCGCAGTTGGAAATGACGCTTGCCTTGATGCTCTCGCAATTTGGCTACCCGAACTTCGAGGGGATAGATCCGAAGGAAAATTTCGCCTTGGCCGCATTTGGGAAAGCTTCCGCCCCGCAGCTTTTTATGGCGGTAAAAGCTTCTAAAGACTCAGCAATATACAAGTTCGCCGAGCACGCGAAATTGCGCAAGGCGGAAAAAAACAGCTGGCTCGTATTGCAGCTGGACGGAACCCCGGAAGCCGAAGTATCCGACTACGCCGACGAAACAATATCGACCGCCACTAAAAGCGTTTACGGCCTCTCTATCGCAATCCGCGACGCAAAAAAACTATTGGACTCCGTACCTCTCCCCCAGCTTCCCCAGGAAAAATACGCCTTCGAGTATTTTGAAAATATACTATCCCAAACGGAAGAAATAAAAACGAGCTTTGACTACGACGGAAACTCGATTGTAAACCAGTCGGAATTTGTGGCAAAAGAAGGCACGGACATCGCCAACCTGATAAACTCTATGTCGATAAAAAAGCGCGTCGACGAAGCTGCTTTCATACCGCAAGACTACATGATAACCGCTTTGACATCGTTAAACGGGGCGGCGGCGGCGCAATCGTACGGGAAAATGATGAGCCCAATTTTTAAGTCGCTAAACATACCGGAAAATGCGGTTAAATCCGCGGTCAATATGGTCGCCTCGACCACAACTTCCGCCGGAGCATTAAACTTGCAGTCCATAGCGCAGATACAGTCTGTAAATGTTTCCGAAACTCCACTTTCGCTCGAAGAAATTGTCAAGCTATCGGGGAGTGCAAGCTTCGACTTGCTAAAATCTGCTGTTCCAAATTCGTCGTTCGAGGCTGAAATGAAAAACGAGGGCGGCATAAGTTTCTGCGAAATCACACAGTCATTCCTCCCCGATATGCCCGCGCAAAAAGTCTACATCGCAAAAGAAGGCAAATATTCAGTCACAGCCTTCTCCCGCGAATCGCTTTTTGACGCGGTCGCCAAAATAAAAAATCCCCCTTCCGAATACCCCCTAAAAAAATACTCCGCAGCCAACGCAAATATTGTCCTAATAATAAACAATGCCCAGATAATAAAGAAGATTTTCTCAATATTCGGAGTGGATTTCGACGGGAAAATTGGGAACTCTGAAACTTTCGGATACATCGAAAAAAACTCCTTAAAGTTTAGAACTTCTATAGGCATGGGCATAATAAGAGCCTACTCCGACATACTCCGCAAAATCGCGGAAATCAACGCCCAGAACCCCGCAGGAGCAAATCAGGGCGCGCCCGCCGCCAAATAAAATGTCGCGCAATTTAAAACGCGCAGCAACCGTACTGCTTTTTAGCGGCATAGAACGCCCGCTTACCTACTCGATTCCAGAAAGCCTCGAACCGCTTTCTGTAGGCGCGCTCGTTAATGTCCCCGTGCGCTCCTCAAATTCTTGCGGGATCGTCGTAGAAATACGCCCGGCCGACTCTTTTGAAGCGCAAAGCGGGTTTAAATTGCGCCCGCTGCGCTCGCTTGCGCAGCCAGAGCGCGTTCTGACAGGCGAGCTCCTAAAACTTGCAAAATGGATGTCGGAATACTACGGCTGCGGGCTCAGGCAAATTTTTGAATCAATGATTCCCGCAGTGGTCCGCGCCGGCAAAAGCGCCCAAGAGGTCTCCGAAATCTCAATGCCGCGCCAGATGTCCGACGACGAGATTATAGCTGCCACCACCCGCGCCCCACAGCAGCGCAAAGTTCTCGAATTCATGCGCGGATACCCCGACGCCATTCTAAAATCCGCCCTCATAAAACTCGCCCAGACAAATCCTCCAATTATAGACGCCCTCGTAAAAAAAGGGCTTCTTGTCCAGCGCAAAAAGGAAGTCAGGCGCACATCGTTTGACGACGATTTGTCCGACGCCGAGACAATATCCCCCACCCCTCCTACGCTCAACCCCGAGCAACAAAAGGCCTTCGACGAAATATCTTCCGATATAAACGCCCACGCCTTCAAAACCCGCCTGCTCTACGGGGTGACGGGCTCGGGCAAGACGGAAGTCTATATGCGGGCAATGAAGGAAGCCCTCGACGACGGCGGAACGTGCATTTTCCTCGTGCCGGAAATAGCGCTCACCCCCCAGACTGTCGGAAGGCTGAAAAGCCGCCTCGGAGACTGCGGGCTCGTCGTGTGGCACAGCGGGCTCACCGACGGGCAGAGGCTCGACGCCTGGCGGGCGCTCGCGCGCGGCGAAGCAAAGGTGGTTGTCGGCGCAAGAAGCTGCATATTTGCGCCGCTCGAAAATTTGCGCCTTATAATAGTGGACGAAGAGCACGACACAGCCTATAAACAGGATAAATCGCCGCGGTACAACGGCAGGGACGTCGCCGTAATGCGCGCAAAACTCGCCGGCTGCGCCTGCATTTTGGGCTCGGCAACCCCCGCCCTTGAAACGCTCCACAATGTAAAGACGGGCAAATACGCGCTCTCCAAAATAGCGCACCGGATTGACGGCAGCAAAATGCCGTCGGTATTCATAGTAGATATGAAGCGCGAGAAACCCGGTATAGGCATTTCCAATATTTTAAAGGAAAAACTCGCCCGAAGGCTCGACGAGGGGGAGCAGGCGATTTTATTTTTAAACAGGCGCGGATATTCAAAGATTTTTGAATGTCCCGACTGCGGCGAAGTCGAGAAATGCCCGCACTGCTCCGTTAGCATGACTTGGCATAAGAAGGAGGATATTATAAAATGCCATTTGTGCGGATACACCGCAAAAGCCCCGCGGGCATGCAGAAAATGCGGCTCGCCAAAGGCGAAATGGCGCGGCGCCGGAACACAAAAAATCGAGGAGGCGATATCTGCGATGTTCCCCGCCGCGCGGATAGGGCGCATGGACCGCGACGCAATGAAGCGGCGCGACAATTACCGCAAAATACTCGGAGACTTCCGCCGCGGCAAGCTCGACATACTTGTCGGCACGCAAATGATAGCCAAGGGGCTCGACTTCCCCCGCGTGACGCTCGTCGGGATAATCGACGCCGACATAAGCCTGCACATGCCCGACTTTCGCGCGGCGGAAAAGACATACCAGCTGATAGTGCAAGTCGCGGGGCGCGCCGGCAGGGGCGAGGCAAGAGGGGAGGTTGTCGTGCAGACAATGACGCCAGAGTCCGCACCGATACAATACGCCAAGCGGGACGACATGGAGTCGTTTTTGGAGGAGGAGCTCGCAAACCGCGTAGAATACGGCTATCCGCCTTCCACGCGGCTCATACGGCACATATTCCGCTCAAGGAGCGAGGAGAAGCTCGAATTTTACGCCGAAAAATGGGCAAATGAGATAGAGAAAAAAATAGGCGACTTTTGTTCGATACGCGGCCCAGCGCCGGCGCCTCTCGAAAAATCCGAGGATTTTTATAGGTGGCACATTTGGTATTTCACGCAAAACGTGCGCATGGCAGTCGCCGAAATAACAAAGCTGCGGGCGGAATTCCCCATGGACGAAGACGTTGAAGACACTCTCGACGTCGACCCAATGTCTATGATGTAGCCGCCCCACGAAACGACGTTTGACAATACGTCCCCAAAAAAACTAAAATAAATTTGTTTTTTCAGAAGTTATAAAACGTTAAGAAAAAATTTTCGTCTAAAATTTGGAAAGGAAAATTATGAAAAAATTTGAAATTTTGGCATTTTCAGCATTTTTTGCATTTATATGCGCAGCAGCCTCTGCAGAACCAAAAAATATCGTCGACAGGATAGAGGAAACGAGAGGCACCGTAAAAACCGCCTTTGACGACTTGGACAAAGCGCGTAATTTTCTGTCATCAGCCAATTCCATTTTTAAATCCGAAACGGACTTTCTCAGGGAGAAAAATTCCAATTTCGCGCTTATGGAAGATATTTTCTCGAGCATAAAGCGCTCAGAAGAGGATCTTAAAAAAGAAATTTCCTCGTTTAAAATCCGCTTCGACTCAGATGTAAAAAATTTTAAGGACGCCAAGACAACGCTTGAAGAAATAGAGAAAATCCTGCCGCTTGCTCGCAAGAAAATCGAATCCACAAACGCCGCGATTGAAAAGATGCGCGCGGAGGTCGCCAAACGGCCGGGGGACATGTACCAAAATAAAAGGGAATTTCAATATATAGAGACGGAGTTTGCGGAGGCCGCCGCCGCGCTGGAATCCGCCCAGCAAAAGCTCTCGGAAGTGCTCGTAAACATATCTGTTGCCGAGCCCAAAATCGAGGGTGTCCCACCCGCGCTAAAACTCGCCGAAGACTACATTCAACAATTTGATTCCATCGAAAAACAAAACGAGGAAAGCATACGGGATATAAAAGAATTTTTAGAAAAACTTACAGACGAATATTTGCAGTCTGAAAAGTCTCTCGCAAAAACAGCCGGAGAGGTAAACGGCGCGACTAAAGATCTAATGGCAACTTTTGCAAAGCTGTCGGACTTGATGTACAATAAAGTCCCCGCATCAAAAGACTTTAAAGACGCGGAATTTAAACGCCTCCCCATATTCTCCGCGCCGGGGAAAATCGCGCCATTTAAAATGGGCGATTATCGCCGCAGCAATGCGGGCAACAATGATTATGAGAACGGCTTTGGAGGAAGCGTCATGAAAAACAAAAACGAGGCAGTGACCGCCATGGCTAAATCCAATAATTTAGGCAATAAAAACTGGCAGCGCGAACAACAAAACGAAAAACTTTCCGTGGAATTTTCAAAAATCTCAGACGCATCGTTTGAGATTAGGGAAATCACACAATTCCTTTTGGCGGCAATCGACGAGGCCAACTCATGCAACAACATAATCGACTCCGACATATCCAAGGCGCAAGATTATCCCAAGAGAGTCATATCATACCTTTCGACGGCGCAATCGATAAAATCTTCCGTTCAAACCGCCCAAACAACAAATAAAATACTCCAATCGCGCCGCGAGATTTTTGAAAGCCGCTTTGAAAAACTTTTAAAGGAAGCCTCAGAAAAAGTTTCGGAATTTTTAAAGGAATCGGAGGCGGCAAGCGATTCTATTGAAAATATTTCAAATGAATTGTAATCCCGAGTCCCTGCCGGCTCTCTATGGCAATCTAAAAGCATGCACCATGGCGCATGCTTTTTTTGCGCCTTTGTAAAAATCTAACCGCAAGTTTGGCTCAGTCATTCGGACATATTAGCCTTATGGCTGGCGCTTTAAAAATTCTTTCTTAGCTACGCGTACAACGCGAAGTGTTTTTTTTTGAGCCCGCGCGTTTGGCAACAAAAAGCAAAGCACATGCCAAACAAACTTTTTTATCGTAGAACTTTTTTTGCGAAGTTCTTATTCCCAAAAATTTATTTTCCATGACGCGCGAATATTTTAGCTCCACAACCTGTATTTTAATTTTGCGCTTCACGCCCGCCCTATTTTGCGCATTGCAAAATAATTTTTGCGCGCTTTTAGACATACCCCATGTGCATTGCGCAAATTTTAATGCGGCGCGTTTTCGCAAATTCCGACCCGCTAAAAAATACGCCATAAAAAAGACGCCTCGGAACTTATCCAAGCGCGCCTTTTGCTTTATTTCCGGCAAAGTGTTATTTTGCTGCGCAATTAAAAAAAGTGCCGGCAAATATCTTTATAGTTATCAGATAAAAATCCTGCGGCATGTCTATTCCAATCGCAAGTCCTTTATCCAAACTCCCGCCCTGTCGGAAGGCAGCTTCATATATTGCAAGGCAATGGAAGTTATCTCTTTGACGTCCTCCGCATTTTTCGGGAAAATGCGGGCTATCGGTATCGATACTTTTTGCCACGTTGTCGGAGACGTATCGACAGATTCGCCTGAGATAAAGCCGCCCTTAGATATGACAAGGGTCTGCGAGCCGCCTTTTTTGCCGTCCGCTCCAACGACGCCAAGCGACATCTGGAAGGGCTGTCCGCCGATATTCCTGTTGCCCAAAATATCCTCGCCGCCGTTGATTCTAAATGTCAGGGTCTTATTGCGGAAGTTCCCGTCTACGGCAAGCGGGCGCAACAGTTTAAGCGTTCCGAGGCACCAGTCGTTGCTGTCGTTGTCTATGTCTAAGGCGATGTATCCCCTGCCTTTACCCGCCTTTACTCCGCCCCATGCCGACAATTCAAAAGAATCCCATCTCAGCGGATTTTTATCGCGGTAGGCAATAAGCTCGAAGTTGCCGATCTTAATATCCTTAAAGCCGCTTGGAGCGCCGTCGACCTGGACTGTTATTTTATCGAATGAATCGCCCTCGTTTTTGAGCAGCTTATTGAGGGGTATTTGCACGCGGTATTTCCCGGCGCCAATTTTATATAACATGCCTTTTGACGAAAAGCGCACATTGTTTACGGTTTTGTCGAGAGCCACATAAAAGCGCGGCGGAAGCTCCTTGCCGCCAACTTCAATGTCGAACGCTATGCTACCTTCCGGAGCGTTTTCAGGCAGCTTGCAGGGCGCGTCGAGAAGCATAGTGAATCTCGCATGTCCACGCATGTTCGCGGCGGACATCTCGACAAATCTGTCGTCGAACTTTCCGTTGTCGCAATTTATAAACTTTATGGGATTTTCCGCTGCGGGCTTTAGTTTCAAAACCTCGTAGTCGCTGTCTCCCTTCGGCGTCTCGACCGTTATGCCGGTTGTTATCGTCGCCGCAGTCGGGCGCGTCAAAACGGCGTCTATGGATTTCACGAGCTTGTTCGGGTTTGGATTTTCCCACTTCCATATATACAGCCCGCGGTTTTGGGGATCTATAAATCCGGGGGCGGTTTCAGCGTTTTTATCTGGAGTGAGGATTTTATCCCAAGCGCCGATATTGCGGCCAGCGACAACGGGAATCTCCTCTTTGGAACCGTCGGAGTAGTTTACGATGTAGCGCATTATTTCGCCGTCAACGTCTCCCGCTGCGGCATGCAAGAAATATATGCACGCGGCTTTCGAGTCTATTTTTACCCCTCTTAATTCGGAGAATTTTCCATATTTTCCAAAGTCGCCCAGTCCTATAGCGGTGAGGTTGTTGTTGTGGTCGGGGCGTATAAAATCGAACGCTATTCCGTTGCAATTTTCAACGCTCCACGGCAGAGATTTCAGCTCGGACTTGGAATTACCCGTAGGCAGCTCAGCATTACTATCGAGGTTTACAAACTCTCTCATCGGGACAGTTCGCAAATCGGCGGCGTCCGCGTAATACGCCTGTTCGGACTTCATCTTTTCCTCCCGTATCTTTTTATACCATGAGGAAACTTCGCGCGAAGCGTCGGCGGCGGAAAGTTTTTTGAATTCCTTGAACGTTTCGGCGGCGGCATCGGGCGCGACTCCCACAAACACAGCCGGGCTTCCCGCGGGCATGGAAATAAGAAGCCTTCCGTCGGCGTCCGGCTCGATAATTCTGCGGGATATAATCTCGGCAAATACCAACTTTTCTGGCGGTTTTATAGCGATAGGCTCCGCGTCCATAGATCGGTTGAAAAGCATGTACCCTACTTTTCCTTCTGCCGACGCCTTTGCAATTTCCACTGCCGCACAAGAAGCTCCGGTAATTGCGTTTTCAATCTCGCACAGCTTTTCCACGCCCGCTCCCTTCAATAGCTCGACAGCAAGCCTGCGCATGTCTGTGCCGGAAACCTTCGCGTTTATAAAAATAATTTTTCCCTTGCCGACAGTTTTTTCCCAAATGGCGGGGTCGGCATCTATAAATCCGATGGCCTTCCAGTCGTCAGGCATTTTTACAGATTTAAAATGAAAAGCTTTCATTGCCGCTCCGCCAACTTTGAGCTCTCCAGACACAGCGCTCTTGTCTCCGCCGAATTCTATGCCGGTTATGCTCTTTTTTTGCGGGTGTCCGTATTCGTCAAGAGTAAGCGCATCGTACAATATAATCAAAGTTCCGCCCCTCTCGGCGTAATCGAGCAGCTTGCGCGGAGTATATTTGTAGGACGCTGCCCCTGCGGAAAACAACGCCTTGTACCTATTGTGTCTGCCACTCCTTACCTGCTCTTCTAAAACGACGTCGTACTGCACCTGCGAGTATTCGAGCGCCGCAGCCAACTTCTTTTCCATCTCGGTTTGCAATGGAGGCGCTTTCGGGTAGCGCTGCAACCTGTTTGTCGGGTATGAATAGACAACCGCCACGTCGCTCTTTACGCCCCTTTTGCGCGGAGTAAAAAGTTCGTCAACTTCCGATATTATTTTTTTAGCGTCCATCAGACCTAGAAAAGCGTGTGGATTTACTGCATACGGATTCAACACCATGTACGGGAATATCTCTGCCAGCCTTACCCCGCCATTCGGAAGCTTCCACGCGGGATCGTTTGGCCTGCGGCTCCATTTGAAAAGATACGAAGCATTCAAACCGCGCATGTACTGCGTCAGAATCTTGTCGCGGAAAGATTCGCGGGTGTGCCCCATGTACGTCTCGCCGTCGAAAATCGGCTTGCCGTCGGATATCGCCTTCAAATAGCGCGCCTGGAAGAAATCCCCGCCGCCGGTGGACGTGCATACGGCATTCAGGCTTCTGTTCGTCTTGTAGATATTGACGTTGTTTCCGTCCAAGAATATCGGCTGGAAGCAAATTGCTACATCCGGGCGCCCGTCGGCCTCGCGGATTATTTTCGCGCCGTATTTGCACAAATCCGCAAAGGAGTCTTCCATAAACTTTATCCACTCTATGAAAAGCCCCACGTTTTCGTCGTATTTTTTAAACCCGGCTATTTCCGCAAAATCCGCGTACGAAGTTCCCCACTCTTTGTTCAACCTGTCGATTTTTCCGCCGTATTTGACCTCCATTTCCTTTGCGAATTTGCGCTTGTTGAAATCGCTGAGGTCGTCGTAAATAGGCTCGTTGAAAAGCTCGTAAATGAAAGGTTTTATGGAGTATTTCTTTAAATATTGCACGCCGCTTTCCCACATTTCGCGCCACAGCTGACGGCCCTCTTTGGTATTTGCCGAATAAGGCATCCAGTGGTACGAACTGCCGCGGACAGTAAACGCCTCTTTCGAGGGCTCCATTCCCTCCACATATTTAAGCCCTCCGTGGCTCCATTCTGCGGCGGTAAAATCCACATACAAAGGCAACCCGCTTTGGGCATAGCGCAAGAACATCTTTTCATTCGCTCTAAGGTGTATAAAACGCTTGCGGTACTTTTGCATCCAGTCGTTGGGAATTCCCGTGCCGACAGTGTCAAAGCCGATTCTTTGCAGGTCCTCGTAGTTTTGGGTAGTCTCGTATAGCCATTTTAGCGACGGCGGGTATCCGTACGTAGGCACGTCAACCGAGAGCGAATCCCCTTCGTAAAACAGCGTTCCTTCAAGGTATCTCGGCTTGCCGTTTACGAGAAAATGGCCGTCGTCGGAAATTTTTATTTCTGCGTTTTGGGGCATTAAAATCGGCGGCTTTAACGACTCCAATTTCGGGAAAAAGTCGACATCTTCCACTACCGGTTTTTTATAATCCCCGCCGTCCGAGTAAGCGCAAACCATCGAAAGCGCAAGCCCACAGAAAATAAAAAAACTATTTTTCATTTTTTTATTTTTATCGTAGTCGCCGCGCATTTCCACAAAAAAATCCGCCCGAAGGCGGATTTATCACAAACATAAAAAATATGCTAATCAATCGGAGTCAGCCGCACGTTGCGGAAAAGTATGTCTCCGCCTTCGCTTTGCAGGCCTATGTATCCGCTGGAATGGGCGGATTTTGTGCCTATGTTTTGAAGAGTTCCATTTATGTACACTTCGATATTGCCGTCCTTGCATATTATATCGGCACTGTTCCATTCCCCAATGGGATTTTCGCGATCTTTTACAAACCTTTCAACCACGGGGAATTTCGGGCGGGGCTTCCCCTCGGGAGCCTTGTATTCGGATACGTCAGAACCACCCAAAAGCACAAAGTCCCCCGCCCTGCCGGAACATAGTTGGCATTCAACCGCATTCGGCCACAACTCCTTTGTGGGTTCTTGCAGGAAGAGGAATATGCCGCTATTGCTGCCATCAATCGGGTATTTCCACTCTACATGCAGGCGGAAATTTGAATACTTGTTTTCTGTGTACATGAAGCCAAACGGCTTGCCTTTTATATGTATCAGGCCGTTTTTGACTGAAAATACGTCCCCGGGCTTGGCGGCGGAGTTTTCGACAAAAAACTTCCAACCTTCGAGGTTTTCCCCGTTGAAGAGATCCACAGTTTTCTGCCCCCCGAAGCACGAAAGAGACAGCGCGAAAATCGACGCAGCAAAGTATGTTTTAACAGATTTCATGCCGCAAAACTATAATTTTCCGCGCAGGCACTTCAAGCATTAATAGCGTTTTTCTCCGCCAAAACTTAGGCGGGCGCGCCGTCGAGGAATTCCGCCGACACCGACCTCTCGACGAGCGCAGCCGCATCGGGCTCCCTTCCCATAAAGTTTTTAAACGCCTCCGAAGCTTCAACCGTATTGCCGACTTTCAGAACTTTTTCGGCAAATTCGCGTCCAGTTTCGGGATTAAAAATTCCCTCCTTTTCAAAGCGCGTAAAGGCGTCCGCCTCCAAAACCTCCGCCCACTTGTAGGAATAGTATCCCGCCGCGTACCCTACAGGATCGCCGAATATGTGCGTAAACCGCGGGAGAATCGTGGGCACCCTTTCGGTGTATTTGTGCGTAAAATCTTTCAAAGACTCCTCGGCCGTTTTTTCAACGCCGGCTTCTATGAATTTTTGCGGATACACATGCAGCAAAAGATCTATCTGCGCGAACGATAACTGCCTCATTGCGGCATTCGCGCCCATAAACTTCCGCGCCTTTTCAAACTTTGCGAACAAGTCGCCGGGTATTTTTTCGCCGGTTTGGTAGTGGCGCGCAAATATGTCCAAACCCTCGCGCGAGCGGCACCAGTTCTCCATAATCTGCGAAGGCAGCTCGACAAAATCCCACGCCACATTCCGCAAATAAAGCTCGCGGGAATCCATCATAAAGAAGTGTATTAGATGCCCAAATTCGTGGAAGAGCGTCTCCACGTCAGAATGCGAAAGCAGCGCCGGTTTTCCGTCGGCAGGCTCGCTGAGGTTGCCCGCTATAAGTCCAACCGCCGGCCTCCCGCCATGCGCCTGCTCTAGCATATTCATCCATGCGCCCGCCCTCTTGCTGCGCCTCGGGCGGAAATCGGCGTAAAAATATCCAAGCGTTTTACCTTCCTTTGTGCATACCTTGTATAATTCAACAGAGGCGTCCCAAGCTGGCGCCGGCATATTTTCCCGCGACACTTTTAGTCCGTAAAGCCTTTTGCAGATTTCAAACATTCCCTCCATGACGGATTCCATCGGGAAATACGGCCTCAGCGATTCGGGGTCGAACCCATACTTCTTTGCGCGGAGTTTTTCGGAAATATACGAAGTCCGCCACGGCGCCATTTCGTCAGTGCCAAGAAGCCCCTCGGAATGGGCAAAGCCTAGGAGCTCCTTCCATTCTGCCTCAAATGCACCCGCAAACTTCGAGCGCAAGTCCTCGACAAACGCGAGAGCCTTTTTGCCATTTCGCGCCATTCTGCGCTCGAGAATCAAATCGGCGAAGTCGTTTCTCCCGAGAATCTTCGCTTTTTCTGCGCGCAACTTTAGAATCTCCGGCATCAGCTCAGCGTTTGAATACTTTCCGTCGGAGGCAATCCGCGCAGAAGCCCTCCATAATTTTTCCCTCAAAGCGTCGTTGTCGGCATACGACATAAACGGAACGTAGGAGGGTTGGTCGAGAGTGAAAGTCCAGCCTTTTTTGCCTTCCGCTGTCGCCGTAGCCGCCGCCACCGCGACAGCCGTTGGCGGTAGCCCTGACAGGCCCGCTGGGTCCTCTATATCGAGCGAAAACGCCTTTGTGTCGTCGAGGACATTTTCAGAAAATTTCTGCGTCTTAATAGCGAGCAGAGAATCAATCTCGCGTATCCTTTTCTTTTCGCGCTCCGGAAGCTTCGCCCCGCCGAGTTCGAAGTCGAGCATTATCTCCGACAGCATTCGCGCGCGCTCTCCTTTAAGCGAAGCGCCTTCAGGGGATTCAGAATACTCCGCAAAACGCGCGTATAGGGCGTCATCGAGCCTTATTGAGGAATAAAAATCTGTAATCTCGCCTATCGAGGCGTTGTACGCCGCGCGCAATTCTGGCGAATCCGCGACAGACGCCAAATGCCCTATGCGCGTATAGACGATATCTATCGGCATTGTGGACTCGTCGAAAGCCATAACGCAGTTTTCATAGTCCAGCCCTCCTTTGGGAACGGACTTTATAGACTCCAAATTATTGCGCGATTTTTCAATCGCCTCTTTAACGGCCCCGCCGATATATTCGGGCGCCATTTTGCTCCAATCGGGCAAAATTTCACGGCTTAAAAAAGGATTTTCCATAAAAATGTTTATCGGAATAAACCACGCATTTCGCAAGTTTTTTTCCCGAAAATCCCGCGGGCGGCGCAAGCTCTCGAATTGGTTTTTGCAATCTATAAAAAAAGCCCAAATTGCAGAAGTTTTCCTCCATTGACTTTCTTGCGGCAAATCCCCCAAAAAATAAAAAATCCATGCGCAATATGCGGCGGAAAATTCCCATTATTTTGCGGAATTGCAATTTGCAAAGCCGACGCATTTTCCTATTTACTCTGCTTGTAAAACCCACATAAAAAACTCCCGCGCGCGGTTTTTTGCAACTGCGGCGCGTCCTTTAGGATACCGCATTCACTCCCGTCAGCTCCCTCCGCTTCCAGCAAGAAAAATATTAAGCATTGTCGCGTTGACTTTTTTAGGCGGCGAGTTTCTAATTAAACAAATGAAAAGCATAGCCGCAATACACAGAACCTACGGCAACCCTGCCGAGGTCGTCCACCCCGAAACTATTGAAATACCGGAACCAAAAAAAGGCGAAGCCGTCGTAAAGCTTGTAAAAGCTGTGGTAAATCCGTCTGACCTCGGTATGATAGGAGGCTCCTACGGCAGGCTCAGGCAGCTGCCCGCAATCGCCGGGCGCGAAGGAGTCGGGGAAGTCGTAGCCCTCGGGCCCGACACCGAATCTCCGCGCATCGGGACTCTCGTTCGCCTTCCTTCCGAACCCGGCGCGTGGACCCAATACCAGATTGCAAACGCAGACGATCTTCTTCAAATTCCGGCCGGCATCGACACCGACGCCGCCGCCATGGCTTTCATCAATCCCCCGACTGCCCTTTGCGTTTTAAGCGAATTTGAAAACGTCAAAAAAGGCGACTGGCTCATACAAAACGGCGCCGGCAGCGCCCTCGGGATATTTATGATTCAGATCTGCGCGGCGCGCGGGATAAAAACCGTAAATATGCTCCGCAACGCCGAAAAGAAACGCGCTATGCTCGAGGGATACGGCGCCGACATCGTAGTCGACGAAGCCGAATTTAATCCGAAAGTGATAAAAGAAGCGACCGCCGGGCAAATAAAGCTCGGTCTAAACCAAATAGGCGGCAACAGCGTTTCCAATATGATAAAAGCTGTCGGCGACTCCGCAACAGTCGTCACAATCGGCGGAATGACAGGAGAGCCTATCCGCTTTCCGACCCGCTTTTTGATTTTTAACGACCTGCGCCTGCGCGGATTCTGGTGGGACAAATGGCAGCGCACGCACTCGCGCGAAGAATGCGACGCCCTATTCTCGGAAGTATTCGGATTGATAGCAGACGGCACTCTTAAAGCCCCCGTCGATTCGCGGTTCAAAATGGAAGACATCGAAGCCGCAATGAAGCGCGCAACGGAAAATTCTCGCCTCGGTAAAGTAATGTTGGAATTCTAAAAGAACATAAAGGTATGTCGAAAACCCAAAAGAAAGATTTGTCGGGGCTTACCCTATTAGGTTCGGCTCTCGGAGGAAAAAAGGCCAAGCCGTCGCGCAAGCTCGAAGTTTTCCCGAATAAAAATCCCGGAAGAAACTATGTAGTGGAGCTCGAAACGTCGGAGTTTACCTGCCTGTGCCCCGCCACAGGGCAGCCCGATTTTGCCACCATAAAAATATCGTATATCCCGCGCGAAAAAATCGTGGAAAGCAAATCCCTAAAACTTTACCTGTGGTCTTTCAGAAATGAAGGCTGCTTCCACGAACACCTTACAAACATCATACTCGACGACCTCGTAAAGGCGCTTGACCCGATATGGTGCAGAGTCGTGGGCAATTTCAACGCGCGCGGGGGGATTGCAATCAAAGTCACCGCCGAAGCTGGTCAACTGCCGCAAAAATGAGAATCAGCCTACTGCTTCCGCTTTTAGCCGCCGCAATCATCGAATGCGCATGCGCGTCATTCGACCTGTCGGACGGACCGCAAAACGACGGCTTTGACAACCTCGTCAAAAGCGTCGTTAAAATCGATGTATGGGAAAAATCCCAGAAAGACGGCGGAAGCCTGACAGTCAGGAGCATCGGCTCGGGCGTAATAATGGACTCCGACGGCACGATACTAACAAACGCCCACGTTGTAAATTGCTACGCCACTAAAATTATTGTCACCCTCGCAAACCTCGAGCGCGTGAAAGCCGAATTTATCGGCTGGGACCATTGGACAGATCTTGCGCTGATACGCCTCGATATGGCCGATATAAAAAAGCGCGGGCTTTCGTTCTCGCATGCGGAATTTGGCGACTCCGCCAGCCTGCGCTCGGGAGAGGTCGTTTACGCCGTCGGGACTCCGCACGGATACGCGAGAACCGTCACCCGGGGGATAATATCCAACACCGACAGGTACTTCGAGGGAACCATTTTAAACAGCGGATACGAAACCGGCAACTTCAACACATGGCTCCAAACCGACGCCGCGATAAATCCCGGCAACAGTGGCGGCCCGCTCGTCCTGTCAAACGGCAAAGTCGTGGGGATAAATACGCGCGCGCATTCGGACTCTAACAATCTGGGTTTTGCGGTTCCGTCGAATGTAGCGCGCGACGTGCTGTCGGCGCTTTCAAAAAGCCCCACAATAGAGCGCGGATATATCGGCATAACGCCCGCCCCTTTGCAGGACATGGAGAAATTCTTCGAGCTCGACATGAACAAGGGCGTGCTCGTCCAAAACGTAGACGCTGGCTCTCCCGCCGCCGACGCCGGAATATTGCCGGGAGACATAATCCTAAAAATAAACTCCCAAAGTGTGGACGGCCGTTTCCCCGAACAGCTGCCCGAGATTATGAATAAAATCGCCGACTTCCCAGTCGGCGAGAAAATTCCGCTCGAAATTCTAAGAGCCGGAAAGATTTTGGAAAAATTCCCCGTGTGCGAAAAGCTTGAAAGCCGCGTCGGGCGCGAATTCTTCCTTGAAGAATGGGGCGCCGGCATGCAGGAAATCACAAAGGTCTTCAAGCGCGAGTCGAAAATAAAATGCGACTCCAACCTAATGGTAATTGGCGTTCGACCGGGCTTTCCTTTCGATCTCGCCAAAATATTCCCTGGCGACATAATACTTTCCGTAAACAGAAAGAAGATAACGAACGCCTCCGAGCTTGAAAAAATCTATTCCGAGCTCTCTAAGAGCGACAAAAAAGTTCTTATTGAAGTACAGCGGGACAACTCAATTTCTTTCCACATTCTAAATCCCACGGATTCTTCAAGCGCCAAAAACCGATAGCGTTTTAAGAAATATAGGGTTCCGCGCGTATCGCCGCGCGGAAATTTCGAAAATAAGTCGCAAAAAAACTGTTTTTTTATTTCTAAAAAATTTCAATTTTTTGCGGGGGTAAGGCATTGATTTTGGCAGGGGCAATATTTATCAAAGCTTGGCTCATTCCGATTTTCAGATAACTCGGAACATATGTGAATAAATGTACATACGTAAAGCGCGCGGGCTCAAATGGGAATATGTTTCGCTTGCGCATACTACTGGCGCGCAAAAAAATTCATTATATTTGCACTGGCACAGGGAATCCGCATAGGATTTCAATTAGCGCGATGGTGCGCAAAAAAAATAATTCTTGCTTACGCATTGGCACGCCGGCGCGGATAAATTGATTTCCGAATTTTGGATAGCGCAGAGTCTGCGACGGTTGCTAGCAACGCGCAAAAATACGCGGAAATTCGTTCAGTTTACGGGAAGCGCGCGGGCGCTCATGGAAACCCGCGACGCTCGCGCGCACTATCGCAAAAAAAATTCATTACATTTGCAGACATCGCGCAGTTGCAAATCGAAAAAATAAGGCGCGAGCATTTAACACGCGCGCAATGGCAAAAAAAGTTGCGGCATTTTACAGAGGCGCCGCCTATGCGTTTTTGCTTCTGAGCGCCTCGTACAGAAAAATCGCTGCAGCAACATTTACGTTGAGACTGTCGGATATTCCCCACATAGGAATTTTCACCTTTTCGTCGAGAAGCCTTTCCCAGTCGGCCCCGAGGCCGTCCGATTCGCTGCCGACTACTATCGCAGTCGGCTTTGAAAAGTCGGACTCCCAAATCATCTTTTCGGCTCCGAGGTGTGCCCCGATAATTTTCAATCCGCACGATTTTAACCAGCGCGCGGCGTCTTCAACTGTCGCCACAGCGATGGGCACGGAAAACAACGCCCCTTGTGAGGCTCTTACCGCCGCAGGATTAAACACGTCGCAAACCAAGTTGGTGAGTATCAGGGCGTCGGCGCGCTCGGAATCGGCAGTTCTGACAATGGCTCCGAGATTGCCGGGCTTTTCTATCGCGTCGGCGACAAGCACAGTCGCGGGGCGGTCTTTCGGAAGCTCTAAATCCGAAAGCGTGCAGCCCCATTGCTTTGAAACGCCTATTAGCCCGTCGCAGCCTTCGCGGTTGGAGACTTTCTCAAACGCCCCTTCGGAAAGTCGGCAGAGCGGAATTTTGCCCTCCTCGGAAATTTTCCTTATAAATTCCGCGTGCGCCGGACCTTTAAAAAATTCCGGGCAATAATATATCTCTTCGACGTCGGAAAGCTCCGCGCACCTCGACAATTCCCGCAGCCCCTCAACCGCAAACAGCCCCAGCCGCTTGCGCTCGGCCCTGTCGCGGAGTTTCATTAGCGACTTCACCCGAGGATTCTGCCTGCTTTGTATAAATTCTTCCATTGCGCTTTTAAAAATTTTACCCATACTACAAAAGACTAAAAAAAAGCCAAGACAACTTTATTTCATGAGCGAAGAATCCACAAACTCGACAGAAAGAAAAATCCCGCGAAATTTCGTCCCCGAACCTTTTGAATACCACGAAATAGTTGAGCTTGAAATCGACGATATTACAAACCTCGGCTCGGGTGTCGGGCGCGTGGGAGATTGGGTCGTGATGGTGCCGTTTGCCCTCGGCGGAGAACGGGTAAAAGCCAGAATATTCCGCAACAGAAAGAATTTTTCCGAGGGGGACCTCGTGGAAATCGTGCGTCCAAGCCCCCAGCGCGTCGCGCCAAAGTGCGGGCTTTTCGGAATATGCGGGGGCTGCCAATACCAGCACCTTGCCTACGAAGCGCAACTCGAATGGAAAAGGAAGCAGGTCGCGGACTTGATGGAGAGAATAGGCGGAATAAAATGCACTCCCTTGCCGACAAAGCCGTCGCCCATGCAATACGCCTACCGCTCAAAGCTAACTCCACACTACGAAAGGCCGAGAAATTCGGATTTCCCGATAGGTTTCGTAAAAGTCGGAAGACGCACAGAACTCGTTGACGTTCCATATTGCCCGATTGCCTCCGACGCAATAAATGCAGCCCTCCCCGCCGCGCGAGCCGACCTGTGCGCGCGCAAAAATTCCCTGCGCCGTGGGGGAACCATTCTTTTGAGAGACGCCGGAGGGAAAGTCTGCCGCGACAACAACGCCGCAGTCCGCGAAAGAGTAGGAGATCTGGAGTTCGAGTTTGTCGCGGGGGAATTTTTCCAGAATAATCCCTTCATTTTACCTGAATTTGTCTCTTACGGAGTGTCGGAAGCCAAGGGGCCGAGATTTCTCGTCGACGCATATTGCGGAGTCGGAATGTTCGCACTTTCGGCGGCAAAAGGATTTGAGCGGGTCGCTGGAATAGAAGTGTCGGCAAACGCCGTTGAATGCGCCCGCAAAAATGCCGGCATAAACAATATCGCCAACTGCTCTTTCTTTGCAGGAAAGGCCGAAAACATATTTGAAAGCGTTTCAAGCGACTACCCCGGAGCGGAGACTTCCGTAATAATTGACCCGCCGCGCTCAGGCTGCGATATGTCGTTTATCGGGCAGTTGGCAAGGTTTGCGCCGGCAAAAATAGTGTATGTATCGTGCGGGCCGGATACGCAGGCGCGCGACGCCGCCGAACTCCAAAAGCTCGGATACAGGCTTGAAAAGCTCCAGCCGTTCGACCTTTTCCCCCAGACAAGGCACATAGAGTGCGTCGCAACATTTTTAAGACAATAAAGATTGATTTATATATGCAGATACGATATATTTTCGCCTATGAAAAGTATCCCGTTTTTATTGTCTGCGGCATTTCTTGCGGCATTTTCAACAGCAGTCGTTTCATACGCTAAAATAGGAGAGACGCGCGCTGAAATAGAAGGGCGGCTCATGTCAAAAAACGGCGGATCCGCATATATATACGACGCAAAAGAAGATAGATTTAGGGAGGCTATGGAATTGCCTTATGTAAATCTATTCCTCACAATGCCGCGCTCGGTTTTCCATAAATTCTATTATAAGCGCGCCGACGCTACCTCTGCCGCCAATAGCGACACCATACAGCAGCACGACCTTTTCGGCTGGGAATTCCACATAGGCTACCAAAACGACATTTCCGTTATGGAGATGTACCGCCGTCACGGCGACCCTATGACTACGGAAGAACTGGAAGCTATTATGGAGTCGGTCGCCCGCGCCAAAGACTCTAAATGGAAGAGGGTAACGTATGTGCCGGTAAATCGAAAATGGGACGTGGAATTTAAAAACGGAGAATTGAAGATTGCCGATCCGGACCCCGACGGAAAGAAGACGCTGAGGGAAATTCTTCCGGAAAATCCAAACAGATTCATATACGTGACTGTTCCCGAAGACGTGGAGGGATCTACGAACTACGGGCAAAGCCTCCAATTCCAGATTATGGAAGCTTACCAGAGAACCGCATACGAAAAATACCGCAACCTCGTTGAGAAGCAGTCTATGACAAGCGCCGCCAAAACCGCGCGCCAAAATTCGAGAAACGCCAAAAAGACCTCCGGCGCCCTTCCCCCAAAAATCAACAGGTTTGGCGCATATAATATGCGCGATTTTGAATCGTTTTTCCAACCCGCCGGCACGGGTTCCGCGAACGATTCCGCCTCCATTATAAAATACAAGATGAAAGACGTCTTGGTTGGCGGAAGCGCAAAACAAAACCGCACAAAAAACGTTCAGATAACCTACAATCTTCCGCAACAGCCGGAAACTATGCTCGGCTACGACTACGAACTCGCCGACGGTTCCGTAAGGGCAAAATTGTTTTACAACGCAGTGCTTTTTGTAGACTCGACTTTCGACAAATCTATGCGTGCCGTATTTGAGGACTCCTATAAAAAACAGGCAGATGAACGCAAAGAACAGGCTAAGGACAGTGTAAACAAGTTCTAAATGCTTAAAAGGCGGGCTAATTGCCCGCTCTTTTTATATTCAAAAATGCTGAATTATACTCTGCCCGCCCGCGGTTGCGCATGGGAAATTTTCCGAATGGCTCTCGCGCAAGAAAATCGCCCTAAAAGCCTCCGGACAAAAATGCCTCTTTAAACTCGGCAGGGTTTTCAAAGACAGGCACCCCGACTTTTTCGAGCCTGCGGCGAGAAGTGTGCCCGCAGGCAACAAGTGCGCACGCTACTCCCATGGCGTCGGCAACCTGCTTGTCGTGTGGAGTGTCGCCAACCATTACAACCATCTCCGGAGATTCGCCAATGGCCGCTATGTGCCGCTTGCCGAGCTCGATTTTTGAACCGGCGTCTATATTGTCCAAACCGTCTATGCGCCCAAAGTAATCCGACAATCCGTAGTGGCTTATTGCCTGGTGCAAAAGCCCGTTCTCGTAGGCCGACAATACGCTCTGCCCAACGCCGATTTTTGAAAAAGTCCTAACGGCATCGGCAACTCCGTATGTTAGCGGACATTCAAATCGCTTGCTGCTGTACAATTCAACAAACCTCTCGCCTATCTTGCGAAAATCGACTTTTGAGAAGTCAAACCCCATATCCTCATAAAAGTCTCGAACGGGAATTTTAAAGTTTTCGACGTATTCGGTCTTGTCGATAGGCTCAAGCCCGCAGTCCGCCCTCAGCTTGTTGAAGACATCGACCCCCAAAGATACGTCGTCTATTATAGTCCCGTTAAAATCCCATATTATATGAGCGTACTTCATTTTCTTTTGAAAAAGCTTCTATTTCCGAATAAAAGGCGGATAATTTAACATAAAAAAGAAAGAGGCAAGCTTTATGAATATCGGAAAAATCGCAATTCTCGACGGATACACGTCAACTATGGGAGAGTTCAACTGGGACGCTCTAAAAACCCTCGGAGAAGTCGAAGCCTACGACCGAACCCCAAAGGATAAAATCATAGAGCGCGCCTCCGGCGCAGTCGCCGTTCTCACAAATAAGGTTCCTATGTTTAAGGAGCAAATTGACGCCCTCCCCGACTTGAAGTATATCGGGGTTCTTGCAACTGGGTACAATAATGTGGACTTGCAGTGCGCAAAGTCGCGCGGAATAGCAGTCACAAACATAGCCGGATACAGCACCGACAGTGTCGCGCAAGAGGTTTTCGCGCATATTCTAAACATATCAAACATGGTCGAAGAACACGCTGAATCGGTGAGGGCGGGAGACTGGGCAAAATCGCCCGATATCTGCTACTGCATAAGACCCATAACGGAAATTGCGGGTAAAACTCTTGGGATAATAGGGTACGGCACGATAGGCAAAAAAGTAGCAAAAATCGGAATTGCATTCGGCATGAAAGTTGCCGCGTATTCGCCGAGCAAACCAGCCGGCACTTGCGACGGCCCAGTTGAATTTAAGACGCTCGACGAGCTCTTCGGCATTTCCGACGCAATATCGCTAAACTGTGTGCTCAACGACTCCACAAAGGAAATCATAAACGCCTCAAACATATCAAAAATGAAGAACGGCGCATGGATAATAAATACCGGTAGGGGCGGACTCATAAACGAGCGCGACTTGGCCAATGCCCTTAATTCCGGGAAAATCGGGGCCGCCGGCCTTGACGTGCTTTCGACAGAACCTCCGAGCGCCGACAATCCGTTAATCTCCGCCAAGAACTGCCATATCACCCCCCATATTGCATGGACCACAAGGGAAGCACGGCAGCGCCTAATTCAAATAGCCTTTGAAAACCTCAAATCGTGGGCGGAAGGCGGGAATAAAAACAGGATATGTTGACGCACCGTTCCCTCGCTTGCGGCGGCTTTATATCTTTTACGCCGCATAAGGGCACGCTTGGTGAAATTGCTTTACCTCTCACAAAGCTAAACGAATTGCAGAAAATCTCCGCTTTTTGAAAAGCGGAGATTTTCCGTTCAAAGATTTGATAAAAAATTTTGCGTTTGGAAAATGCCGCGCAAATTTTTCATTAGCGCGCTAGCGCGCTCCTTTTCTTGCTATTAAATTTCAGCTAAACACTATCTGGAATGGACGTCCGTCACTGCTTCAATGAAAAATCCCGCGGAAAAATTCTGAGTGAAGCCGCGCATCATTCTCCATACCATTTGGAAAATTTTTGGGTACCCTCCGCCTAGCAAACATTTCAAAATCCGTATAGCGCCAATTTATTTTTTTAGGGAAAAACAGCCTGTATTCAAATCTCAAAGCCTTAATTTAGCGCAAAGTAACCCGTTTTTCAGCAAGCATCGGGAATTTTAAGTATCGCTAATTCTGTCCTCGAAAAGTTTTTTCGCGTTATATTCAAAATCTTCAAGCAATGGAATCGCACTCGTGTCTAACTGGGTGTTCGCAAAGTTTTTTCGCGTTATATTCAAAATTTTCTATTGCGCAATCTATACCCGCCTTCCGCCGCCCAAACGCTTGTTAGAAGCACTTAATAAATCTGCAATTCGTCATCATGCACGCCCTTTGCCTCCTCCATTTCGTAAAAGGTAAAAAAAAGCGGTTTGGATTGCCAAACCGCGCACTGCGCGATAACCGGCTTCCAAACCGCCAAAGCTTATTTGCGGAAGATTACATCATGCCGCCCATGCCGCCCATCGACGGATCTCCCATCGGAGCTGCGGGCTTTTCTTCGGGCTTGTCTGCAATCATGCATTCCGTCGTCAACAAGAGGCTCGCAACGCTTGCGGCATTCTGCAACGCCGAACGGGTCACCTTCGTAGGATCTACGACGCCCGCCTTGAACAAGTCTTCAAACTTGCCGGTCGCCACATTGTAGCCCATATTGCCCTTGCTCTTCAAGACTTCCTTGACAACGAGAGCTCCTTCTTCGCCAGCGTTTTCGCAAAGTTGGCGCAACGGAGATTCGATTGCCTTGCGGACAATCTGCGCGCCAATTGCTTCGTCGCCTTCAAGCTCAAGCTTGTCGATTGCGGAAGCCGTGCGCAACAGAGCAACACCGCCGCCTGCGCTTATGCCTTCTTCAACAGCGGCGCGGGTCGCATGCAGAGCGTCGTCAACGCGGGCTTTCTTTTCTTTCATCTCGGGTTCGGTCGCGGCGCCGATATTGATTACGGCAACACCGCCTGCCAATTTTGCCAAACGTTCCTGCAATTTTTCGCGGTCATAATCGGAGGTTGTTTCCTCAATGGCCTTGCGCAGCTGTTTTACGCGCGCCTGAATGTCGGCGGACTTGCCGGCGCCTTCGACTATTGTCGTGTTTTCCTTGCCGACTGTTATGCGCTTTGCCTTACCGAGGTCCGCAAGCTGTATATTTTCAAGCTTGATGCCCAAGTCCTCAGTGATGCAACGGCCGTTTGTGAGGATTGCGATATCTTCGAGCATTGCCTTGCGTCTGTCGCCGAATCCCGGAGCCTTTACAGCGCACACATTCAGCATGCCGCGCAATTTGTTGACAACCAACGCAGCAAGCGCTTCGCCTTCGACGTCTTCTGCGATAACCATGAGCGGTTTGCCGGTCTTGGCAACAGCCTGCAATATCGGGAGAAGCTCGTTGAGGTTGGAGATTTTCTTCTCGTGTATGAGAATGTATGCGTCTTCGAGAACGCACTCCATATTTTCAGTATTGGTGACAAAGTAGGGAGAGAGATAGCCTTTGTCGAACTGCATGCCTTCGACAACGTCGAGGGAGGTTTCGATTGTCTTGGCTTCTTCAACCGTTATTGTGCCGTCTTTGCCGACCTTGTTCATAGCTTCGGCAATGATGTCGCCAATTTCCTTGTCCCAGTTGGCGGACACGGTGGCAACCTGCCTGATTTCCTCGCTGTCCTTCACAGTCTTGGAATTCTTGGCAAGCTCTTTAACAGCCGCGTCGACAGCTTTGTCGATGCCGCGCTTTACAAATATCGGGTTGCAGCCTGCCGCTACGTTGCGCAAGCCTTCGCGGTAGATGGCCTCCGCCAAAACAGTCGCAGTTGTAGTGCCGTCGCCGGCGTTGTCGGAAGTCTTGTTGGCGACTTCCTTGACCATCTGGGCGCCCATATTTTCAAAGGCGTCTTCAAGCTCGATTTCTTTCGCAACGCTTACGCCGTCCTTTGTTATCAAGGGAGCGCCGTATTTTTTGTCGATTACGACATTGCGGCCTTTCGGGCCGAGAGTCGCCTTGACTGCTTTGGCAAGAATCGTTACGCCCGCGAGAATCTTTTTACGGGCTGCTTCGTCGAAAATAATTTGTTTAGCCATATTTGTTTTTTCTATTTTTTAAGTGTTATTTGAGAATGGCGACAATGTCGTCTTCGCGCAACAGCATGTACTTTTCACCGTTGAGGGTGACTTCCGTGCCGCCGTACTTGGAAATTAAAACTCTGTCTCCGACTTTCACGTCAAACGAAGAGCGTTTCCCGTCATCGAGAGTGCGTCCCAATCCGACAGCAACAACAGTTGCTTCCTGCGATTTTTCCTTGGCGGAATCGGGGATTATGATGCCGCCTTTTACTTGTTCTTTTTCTTCTACTTGCTTGACGAGCACTCTGTCGCCAAGAGGTTGGATATTTACTTTTGCCATAGTTTTTTGTCTGTTTGTTTTTAATGAAAATTTAAATAAACGCCAATATTACTAATCTTGCGCCCTAATGAAAAGACAAAAAGTTTCACCCCCGACCGTTTCCGGCCGAAGGGGAAAACCTTATCATTTATTAGGAGGACTTTTTAGAGTTGTCGTCGTCCACTACTTCAAAGTCCGCGTCGACAGCGTCGTTTTTAGGAGCCTCTGAAGACTGGCCTGCACCCGGTTGCGCCTGCTGCGCGCCCGCCGAAGCCGACGATTGCGCCGCTTCTTGGAAGTACTTCGCAGACTGTTCAAGCAAATTGGTTAGCTTTTGAGTCTCGGACTTGAGAGCCTCTTTTGTCGCAGAATTGTCCTTCAACAATTCCTGCGCCTTCTTTACGCCCTCTTCAAGTTCGCCCTTGATTTGCGCCGGAAGTTTGCTACCATTTTCCTTTATCTGCTTTTCAATGCCGTAAGCCATATTGTCGAGCTCGTTGCGGGCTTCCGCAGTCTCTTTTATATTGGCGTCTTCGGCAGCGTGCAGTTCGGCTTCCTTGCGGAGTCTTTCGACCTCGTCTTTGCTCAGACCGCTCGAATTTGTAATGGTTATCTTTTGCTCCTTGCCTGTAGATTTATCCTTCGCGCTTACGTTCAATATGCCGTTTGCGTCTATATCGAATGTGACCTCTATCTGCGGCAAGCCTCTCGGGGCGGGATTTATTCCGTCGAGCCTGAAATTGCCTATTAGCTTGTTGTCTTTTGCCATCGGACGTTCACCTTGCAACACCCTTATATCGACAGCCGTCTGGTTGTCCGCGTATGTGGAGAATATCTGCGAGGCTTTCTTCGGTATTGTAGTATTGCGCTCTATCATCGGAGTAGCAACTCCGCCGGCTGTTTCGATTGAAAGCGTAAGCGGTGTCACATCGAGCAATAGAACGTCGCGCACATCTCCTTGCAGAACGCCGCCTTGAATTGCCGCGCCGCGCGCAACAACTTCGTCCGGGTTTACGCCCTTGTGGGCTTCTTTGCCGGAGAGCTTGTTGGCTGTTTCAACAACTTTCGGCATACGGGTCATGCCGCCTACGAGAACCAGCTCGTCTATGTCGGACTTCGACAAGTTCGCGTCTTTCAGGCATGCTTCAAACGGCTTTACAGTCTTTTCAATAAGCGAATCAGTAAGCTGCTCGAGTTTGGAGCGAGTTAGCTTTACATTCAAGTGTTTCGGGCCGGTCGCGTCAGCCGTGATAAACGGCAGGTTGATGTCGGTCTCCTGAGCCGAGGACAGCGCTATTTTCGCCTTTTCGGATTCCTCTTTCAAGCGTTGCAGCGCCATCGGGTCGTTGCGCAGGTCTATGCCGTTTTCCTTTTTGAAATTTTCGATCAGCCAATCCATTATGGCAGAGTCGAAGTTGTCGCCGCCGAGTTCGGTGTCGCCGTTCGTGGCCTTTACTTCAAAGACGCCGTCGCCTATTTCAAGTATTGAAATATCGTACGTGCCGCCGCCCAAGTCGTAAACAGCGATTGTTTCGTCGTTTTTCTTATCCAAGCCATACGCCAACGAAGCTGCGGTAGGTTCGTTTATTATTCTGCGGACATTCAGGCCGGCAATCGTTCCTGCATCTTTTGTAGCCTGCCTTTGCGCGTCGTTAAAGTACGCGGGAACTGTTATGACAGCCTCGGTTATCGGCTCGCCAAGATACGCTTCGGCGTCGGCTTTTAGATGCTGCAACACCATAGCGGATATCTGTTCGGGAGAGAACCTTTCGGTTTTGTCGCCGACCTGGCACTCAATCATCGCCGCTCCGTTGGGGCCTTCTACTACCTTATACGGCAACTGTTTCGCAAGCTTTTCAACTTCCGAATACTTGCGGCCTATAAGCCTCTTTGCTGAAAAAATCGTGTTGCCAGGATTTGTTATAGCCTGACGTTTAGCCGCCTGACCAACAAGCCTTTCACCCGATTTTGTAAATGCAACAATGGAAGGAGTTGTCCTTCCGCCTTCCCTATTGGGGATAACCGTGCTCTCGCCGCCTTCCATTACGGCCATGCAAGAGTTCGTGGTTCCTAAATCTATTCCTAATATTTTACTCATATGCCTTTTCTTTTAGCATTCGTTATGCCAGCCTTATATTATATTTCTTTTCATATTATATTTCAATCACTTGCATATTTTAACCCACTTTTAATATACCTCAAAACTGCGTGCGTATTGCAACATTTGTCACATAGCGTGCGCCATTCTGACACATAGGCACATGCGCAAACCTGCACGACTCAAATATGGCACAAGTTAATAATAAAAAATATCCCAGCAGCATTGGATAAAATATTAGCTCCCCAATCCAGGACAATACCGCCTCAAAACCCTGCAAGCGCAATATCGCCGCCAAAGTTTCCATATTGCCCCCGCTTTTTAAGTATTGGCGCCTCTAATAGGAATCCAAAGCCGCCCGCGCAATTTTCCCGACATAAACGCAACTTTAAAATTTTTAACTTTCTTTGACATTATGGCTGCCGCGCACTTTCTTAATACGGATACAATCTTAAAAAATGCCGCAAAACTTTGCGCAGACCCAAATGCATGGCGGAATTGCCTCCCGCAATATCTGAGATTTTCAACTAAAAATAAAAAACGCGCGGAAAATATCCGCGCGCCAATCTAAGAAAGAATTTTACGACCGCTATTTAGAACGCATTTTTTTGACGTGCTCGCGTATTCTGTTTGCGCCTTCGTCATAAAAAGCCTTTGGCACACCGTGGCTTCCCTCCTCGGCAATGCGGAATGTCTTGGGGGATTTTATATTGGAATACGCGGCGGATACGGAGCTCGGCGGGCAAACATTGTCGCGCAGGCCAGTGGTCACAAATGCCTCTCCCTTTATCATAGACGCAAAATTTGCAGCGTCAAAATATGGAGATGCCTCGTAAACGCTCTTGTCGTACGCTCCGAACTTGTCGGGGCGCAAGAGATTCGGCCAACCGCAGACGCGCTTGGCGGCTATGCCGTTGTGGTCGCACATAGCGGGAACAAACGCGGCAACATACGTCACTTTGTCGCACAGTCCGCCCGCAGCAAGCGCTTGGCCACCGCCTTGGCTCGTACCGTTGACTATCAAAATTTTTCCGTCCCATTCGGGCTGGTCCATCAAGAATTCTAGAGCGCGCATTGTGCGCAGGTAGAGTACGCGGAAAAAGCTGTTGTCGCGGTTGTCCGCGCCGACATAGCGGTAGTCTTTAAGCTCGTTCTTTGCGAGCGATTCGTAGAATTCCTTCGGTTTGCCGTTTGGTATGCCGTGGGCGTTATAGTCGAGCGCAATGTACCCCTGCGCCGCCCAAGCAACCGGCCCCCCTTTGTTTGACGACCTCACTCCAGCCCCGTGCGGGAAAAGTATGGCCGGGCAGCTCTTGGGTTTTGCGCCCTTCGGACGCGCGTAATATCCGGTTAAAAATCCCTTGAAAGTGTCGGCTTTTATGTCGAATAGCTCCACATTTTTATTGTCGCACGGGACCTCTTTCATATCTACATTCATCGGTATTTCGGAGAGCATGCGCTTTTGCGCCTTCCAATACTCTGCGAAATCCGCGGGAACGGGAAGGCCCGGGCGGACTTTGTCAAGCTCGAACGCGGCGCCCGCCATGAGTTGCGTCTCTTTCTTAGTATCGGGATTGTAGACGCCAACGGAGCACCTAAGCACTCCCGGCTCTTTGAGTGTGCCGGCCTTTATTACGGCCTTGCCGTTTTTATCTGTAATGCCGCAGTCGTTTAAGGTCGGGTTTATCCCGTCCTTGCTAACGCTGCTCCAAAAGCGGATTCCTGCTTGCGGCTTGTCGGATTTTGAAACTTCAAGCACAAATTCTGCCGGCTCGCCCTGCTTGTATTGGGAGCCGTCGCGTGAAGCTTTTAGGCGCATTTTCAGGTCGCCGTCGGAAAGGGTCTCGGCCACAAGAGACGCCGTAGCCACGGCGAGCATTCCCAGAATCGAAACAAATTTTTTATTCATACAAATAATGCATTAGCCCCATTTATTTTTTTTTCAACTCTTTTTGGCGATTTGATAAAATGTGATTAACCCATATATCTTGACAAAACCGGCGATTGCGGAAAATATCTTTTAAATTTACAATATAGAAATGAACGCAACAGTATTCCCCCCGCTAAAAGATTGTCCGCAGCCTCCGCTTACGGACACACAAAAACGCATTCTCGAGCTGAAAAAAGAGCGAGACGCCGTAATACTCGCGCACAACTACGTATGTCCGGAAATACAGGACGTCGCCGACTATGTCGGGGACTCGCTCGGCCTTTCAAGGCAGGCAAAAAAAGCCGGAGCCAAAGTCATCGCCTTTGCGGGAGTTGACTTCATGGCGGAAACCGCAAAAATATTAAACCCCGACAAGACAGTTGTAATCCCCGACCGCGCCGCGGGCTGCTCGCTTGAAGAGTTGTGCGAGCCACTCGAACTGGCGGCCTTTAAAAAGAAGCACCCGGGCGCCCTTGTAATATCCTACATAAATTGCGGAGCGGGCGTGAAGGAGTTAAGCGACATAATTTGCACGAGCGGCAACGCCCTCGATATAGTGCGGCAAATTCCCGCCGACAAGGAAATAATATTTTGCCCCGACCAAAATCTTGGCTCATGGATAATAGAGCAAACCGGGCGCGATATGATTCTCTGGGACGGGTATTGCCGCGCGCATGTCCAGTACAACGCCGAAGAATTGCTCGAAGCAAAGAAAGCCTTTGGAGGTGCGCCGCTCGTATGCCACCCAGAATGCCCGAAGGCCGTGCGGGACGTGTCGGACTGCGTGTGCAGCACGGAAAAAATGATAAAATTTTGCCGCGAAAACCCATCGGACAAATTTATAATAGCAACAATTGTCGAGATGATACACCGCCTCAGGCGAGAAATTCCCGACAAGACCTTCATCTCCGCGCCAGTTTTAGGCAAGCCCGCCCAGCATTGCCGCGATATGCTCTCCAACACGCCGGAAAAACTCTTAAAGTGCCTCGAAACGCTCGAGCCGCGGATAGAACTTTCGGCAGAAGTCATAGAAAGGGCGCGGAAGCCGATAGAGCGGATGCTCGAAATGTCTTAAAGTTTCGTGCACGACAAATGGGATTTAGGGATTTTTTGGCAAAAATCCGCTGAGGAGTTGAGCCTTTTATATAATCAGTGTTGGAGTCAAGCAGCAGATACTGGCATATGCCGGGAGAGATTATTTTCAAATAGTCGCTAAAACTCCAATTCCGATAAAAAATCCGCAGCACGAAAAAAATCCCTTCTGATAGCAAATAGAGCCAATCTAAATCAACCTCGCAGCGATTGAATGCGCGCGCCGGCTCCCCATCGGAGAGATGATAAGGCGCACAGAGTCAACCTCACAGCCATTGGGCATCTGCGCCTACTTAACTTATGGCAGAGAATAAGACTGCCCCAAAACGCAAAGAAAGCATTTCTATCAAAAAAAAATAGATTTCCTCCAATAGCTTAGGGTAAATTTTCCGCCTTTTACTCTAATATTAAAAGGGAGGCAAATTTTCCGATTAAATATCTGGATAATGTGGCGTCTTTCTTGCCAAATTGAAAGTGTGGGACAAAACGCCTCCCCAATCAAAGAACGAGGTTAGAGCCATAGCGAAAAACTCAACTATTTAAATAATAAGCAACTTTCACTGCCGAAATCTAAAATTTTGCCCCAGAAACGGGGGAAAATCCCTAAAAATCATTGGGACAATATAACCCTAAGACATAAAAATTTTGCTTGCGTTAAACGCGGCGCGAATTTAACTACTAAGCCATATGAACTACCCTATTACCTCATCGAAAACCGCGCTTTCAAAGCGCCCCCGCGATAGGAAGGCGTTTGCGCTCGTACTTTCCCTTGCTCTGATGGGATTTATGGTGCTGTTGGTTGTCACCCTTGCGACAATGGTACAACAGCAGCTCAGATTGAGCCGACAGTCCCTGTACGATTTCAAGGCGCGCCAAGCGGCAAAATTCGCCGCATATCAGGCGATGTCGAGAGTCCAAGAGACGCTCGGCCCAGACCAGCGTATAACCGCCAACGCGATGATGTTCGAAAAACAGCTCGCTCCCGGAATCGAGCAGCTTGAACAAGATGAAAAGTACGAATGGTGGAAAAGTCCGATGGAAATAGACCGCGAGGAGGTCGAAAACATCTCCTCGGACGACCCCATTTCCGAAAACCGCAACTGGGTAGGCGTTTGGTATAGCCATATCCGCCTGCATCCCGACAAAATCGGCCAAGACGAAAAGCGCGAAGAATACATAAGGAGAACTGTTGACGAAGCCGTCACTTGGCTCGTATCCGGAAATAAAGTCCGCGACGAAAACGATACAACAGGCTCCCACTTGCAATACAAACCCACGCAAAAGCTAAATCCCGGACAATACGTAAGAGCAGTCTCCGAAGGTTCGTACGCAGGTTATGACGACCCCGCAAGCAAAAACGGACATGTATTGGTTCCGCTTGTGACACTGAAAAACGATCCGAACCCGATAACTAACGAAGTCCGCGAAGACGGCAAGGAAACGAGAATCGCATGGTGGGTATCCGACGAAGGGCAGAAAGCCTCGCTGAATGCAGTGGCTCCCAAGAACTACATCACAACTTTTAAGGAAATCGATTACAGGATCCAAAGTCTTCCGTTCTATTCCGGCATAAACGGACTAACTGTCCCAGTGTCGGGCAGCGCCGGAATAAAAGCCTTTGATCTCAATAACGACGAAGAATCCGCAGACCCGAATTCTATAGCAACATTGAGATATTTAACAGATGTCAAACAGTTAGACATTCTCAAATCTGGAAATGTTCCTGCCACTACCCAACTTTCCAAGTTATTCTTCCATGGCGTCACGTTTAATACAAAAGGGTTGCTGGTAAATGTAAGAGAAGGCGGCTTTAAAAAAGACCTCTCACTAGGTCTAACACGCCTCGACTACGAGAATGAAGAAGAAGATCCGGGAGATAAACTCAATGACAATGCTCCTGAATACTTCCCGCGCCCCTATGGAACTGCCGGATACGAATACAAAACTTCCGCATATCCGCTCCTGTGGAACGATATGATAGGCAAAAGCATATCCCAAACCCGAATCCAGCCCCGTAGCGAAAAGAGCAAGCTAAACCACGGGCTTGGGCATATGTTCCCCCCGCAGATGTTTGTCCACGACGACCTCTCTGGGGGTGACTACGAAGGCGCTTCAACAATCGGCTCAATGTTAAACGAGCTCTTTTCCGACAAATTTTTGTTCAAGGATCCGGGCGGCCCATTATGGAGCCAACTGCGCTCCTACTACAACCTTAGGACAGAAAACGATCCGGAAGAAGGCAAGTTAAAGGACAGAGTACAAACCGACGACAGATTCGGATTTAAACCCGTTGTCAAGCGTTTCCAGATATTCTATGTTCCGACATTCGTTCACTACGGAGACCAAAGATACGGAGTCAGACTTCACATTATTCCAATGCTGATACTCTATAATCCGTACGATACAAGAATTGCCGGAGACAGCTACTACATCTTGCAGATACAAGCCAGCGAAGAAAATCCGATAGGCTCGTTCAGATTTGCCGTCGGATACCGTTCCGGGGAAAACTTTCAGTGCCTGCGCGATATAAGAACCGAGCTAATTCCGTCGCTTGCAGACAATGTCATAGGCAATGACAACAACATGCGCAGAACTTATATAAAGCTATCGAGGCTCGGCATATGGAACCAAGGAGTCCAGGGCTACCAAAACCCCGACGATGTCACCAGTTGGATGTGGGACAGCGGTTCCGCAAACAATTCGCTCACCTATCGTTCCAACACTAACGCCAACGACGATATAAATACGCCCCTACCCTATATAATGTCCACAAAGACATTCTTCTATGCAAATAGAATATTGCCTTTGGGATACGGCGTAACCGACAATAGATCAGGCCAGTTGTCAGTGGCTCCGAGCGAAATCATAGCTCCCAATGCGGTTTCGCAGCAGACAAGAACCTGGAAAAATGACAATACAAATTCCACTTACCACTGGAAGGGGATAATAGGTACCGGCAACATAGTGCCGAGTTTGGACCAAACCAAAGCAAATATGGATAAAACCGGCACATGGTCTGCACGTGTTGCGAGAATCCCCCTCTATCTGAACAACTTGTATATGTCCGCCTACCACGGAAGGTTCGTTAACCCGAACTCTGGTGGGAATACTGATAGAAACAACTATCTATTCCGCTGCCAGCGCGGCATAGCAGCCTACGATTCCAATAATGTTAGCACAGATAACGGAGGCGGACTTGTAGGCGACCTAAGATTTATGGCCTACTGCGAAAGGGGTATAGATCCGGGTAAAGCCGTGATATTTGTGATGGAAAACATAGTTGCTTACGTTGGAGACCCCGAAAAAGGAAGAGGCACTTCAAGCCTTGTAAAACAAAATGAAATCGGCCCCAACGGAGCTGTTGAATATAAAGGCCAAGACGAAACACCTTATGAAGACCGCGCGCTAATGTTGCCGTACGAAGAAGTCGGAACTTTCGGAGGGTGCTTCTATATGGATATTCCCCATCCGGAATCGGAACACTATCTGAAATATTCGAGCGGCTCCACTTGGGATTATTCCTCGCTTCGCTACGCAAATGTTCTCTTCGACCTCAATCCCGGCTCCAAGTTTTCAGTATGCAATCCCGCATACAACTTGAATATGAGGGACGTCAACAACAACACGCCCCCGACGAGCATATCCCAATATTACATAGATATGCAGGACGTCACCGGTTGGCACGCCGGGAACGGAAATATCGCCCGCCCCCTCAATGCCGGACCGAATATGACGCCTAACGGCTACGGAATGTTTGCATACATGCCTGATTATGAACAAGCAGGTCAACGACTCCCCGAACTAAAGGAGGGGCTGAAGAGGTACTTCTACCGCCAGCTGGGCACGAGAAGTTACCACAAGCAATTGATGCTTAATGTGTGGCTTTGGAAGAGAGACGGCTTCAAATTCAATGAAATTCCTACTTCCACAAACAATTCTGGAGGCGGTGTCTACACCGATTATACCCCTGTAATGACACAGATAAGAGGGTATAGAATATATCTGGGCAATGCGCGCCAGAGCTTCCCCGATCCCACACTTGTATATAGCGCAACTACGGGGCAACGCACGGGTAACACGTCCAGGGTGAATTTCCACATGCCCGGACATATCCGCAACAACAGCCGTCTGACATCTTTGAGAGCATTTGAAAAGTTCTATGATACGGACCAGCCTGGCATAGCAGAACTAAATGATGTAGCCGCAGAAAGAGACTATATTACTTCCATGCAAGAAAGTGATACTGGCGATATAAGCTCGGAAGCATTCCGCGCCAGGTATTACATAAATTGGCTCGCATTGAATCCGAGGCGCCACTCGGCAAATTATTGGAGGTGGTACGGGCAAAGAATAAACAACGGCCAAGATTTTCTTGGCGACGCTGCGCCCGAGTCTGTAAAGGGCGACCTCAATGGAAGAGTCGTAGAAAGCACCGATTTCGATTACCAGAAGACGCTCCACGACCAAATTACAGCGGGCGGTGATGAAACAACCCTAATTCCCTACGGCTTGATATTTGCCCAGCCCTACGCTGAAAATACGCCCGGTTCGCAGCCTTTCTTCAACAGAAGACTGTTCGTAAACGGCGATATCCGCGCGACATTCTTCGGGCAGGAATACTGCGGCAGAGACGTTCCGTACGAATTGGCGGCATCGGCCACTACTGACGGGAAATTCGTCTACAACACAATAGGCAGAATTTCCAGCAACATGCAGGCATCATCGCAAATATACTCCTCCGATGAAAGCGTAGGAGACGGTATGAGCAACGTTGGCTACAACATAAATATGCCCACTAAAGGCTACGCATACGTTGGCTTGCGCGACTCTATTGGAGCAGAAACTGCGCCGATACACCACATTTTAAGGCGTACGGAGGTAGTGTCGAATCCCGCGAATCTTGCGAGCGCTAATCTCACGTTCGGAGTAGGGAACTTCCTGCCCTCCGACTGGGACATGCAAGACAATACCAGCGCAAACAACTGGTACAATTCGTACCACCTCGGCTATCCCGATTCGCTCGTAGCGCCTTTTGCAATAGGGAACTCGCTCTGCCCGAGCCGAATTGTTCCGGACCGCTCCTACCATGTATCTTGGCTTGACGGTGCAAATCAGCGCGACGACGAAGGTCTGATAAACTGGACTCAAAGCACAAAGTACTGGAACGGCAAGCGCGAAAGCGACTTTGAAGAAGACCGCCATGCTATATACGATATGTCCTGGCACCTAAACAATGTCCTGTGGGACGAATACTTCTTCTCCACGCTTCCGTATAGAGTTGACGACAGGCAAGACGCCTCACGTTTGGATCCAGGCAACGCCTATCCGCTCAATCCAAGGATTCAATACACGACATCAAACGAAGACGAATACTTGAAATTGAGCCAGCTTGACTCTATCGACACAGAGGACCACTTCGACGAAAACGCGTCAAAATTGTGGATAAACGGACCTTTCAACGTCAACTCCACAAATATAGACGCATGGAAGGCGATTCTATCAATCCACTATGGAGAAGAGGTGCAAGGATATGCGGGAAGCCCCACTACCGAACCCGATAAAGTACCATTTGTCAGGTGGGAAGCGCCATATAGGGCTGAAGCGTTCCAAGCGGGAGACCAAATGGATTCACCAACTGTCATGCAAGGATACAGGTCGCTCTCAGAAGACGAAATAGAAGAACTTGCATGCGCGATTGTCGAGCACATAAAAGATAGAGGCCCGTTCTATTCGCTGTCCGACTTCGTCAACCGCGTCGTATCAAACGTTGGCGCCGAGCAGAGATATACGGATTCGCTAAACGGCCAAAGCACTACTGCGGATCCCCTGCCCTTGCCAGAAGAGGACGCCGACAGGACAAATCTCGAAAAGGAATTCGAAGACAAAGGCGGTACTCATAAGATTACGCACATGCAAAAAGGCGTATTGCAGGCGGCAATCGACAGCACCACTATAAACTCCGCATTCCACGACGAGCTGTGCATATCAATCGACGACGACAACAATATGACGGACGCCATCAAGAAATCCGAAGGCTATAGCAACTACGCAAACCCCAAGGATATTTGGGAGAATTGGCGCGGCGCGATTGGCCCGCAGGCTACCGGCGCTCCGACATATCTCATGCAGCAAGACATTCTTTCTAAAATAGGTTCTTTCATAACTGTGCGCTCCGACACTTTCAAGATCAGGGCTTACGGTGAAATAAAGAACTCTATAACTGGGAATGTCGAAAGCAAAGCCTGGTGCGAAATGGTCATACAGAGAGTTCCGGAATATATAGATACGGACACGCTTATCTCCAACGAAGGCCAGAAACCGACCGACACAACCGGAAGGGAACTCGAAATCGGGCATCAAGAAGAAGAAACAATTACGTCTAAGAGAGAATATCTAAACGAGATGACAAACGAACTCAGCGACCTAAACAAGGCGCTTGGCAGACGTTTTAAAATAGTATCGTTCAGATGGCTCAACGACAGCGAAATATAGTTTAATAAATGCGCTTCCCCTAAGGGGAAGCGCGCCTTTTTAATTTTTAAGATTCATACATGACAATAAAACAGACACCATATCTAATTGCGGCTATTTTATTGCCGTTTCTCGCGAATGCCCAGACGACGGCCACGACCACGACAACATCCGGCAACCAGAGTTCCGCAACAGTAAATGCGACGGTTGCGCCTAACGCGACGGCCGCATCCGGTTCAAATCCGTCCGCAAGCACAACTGAAGGCGGCGAAGCGGAAGAAGAAAAAAAAGGCGAAGAATATGTAAACGTAAATATAAAAATATATAGATGGGGTTTCGCGAACTCGATATCCATGCCCGACTTCGGGACTGGCGTGATTTCGTCGAGGAAAGCAGCAGCAAAAGATTCCAATCTATTCTATAAGTCGGACGACAAATGGCATGAGCTAAAAATAGCTCCACGCCAGATGGTGACAATCAAATATAAGGGTCCCAAGACCATGCGGTTTTCAAGGTTGAAGACCAATCTTCCCAATCCCGAAAAGCCTGAAGCAGATGAGAACTATTCAGGCGCCGGTAGCTTTGAAGTCCCGATTCCGTCAGGCGATATTTTTGCACTTATGATAAAGAACGGCAGCAACGCGAGATTTTATCCAATGAATATCTCCCCGAAGGAGCTCCCTAAAAACAAATTTGCCGTAATGAATATGACACGCCAATCGGTCGCATTTAACATAAACGGACAAACAAGCATTATTGGCCCCGGACGCTCCTTTATATTCTCGCCCAAAAAGAAAGACGACGCAGGAATAACATGCCAAATAGCCAAGCGCGTAAAAGGCAAATGGATTCCATGCTACAAAAACATAATATCGCTTCCAGATGACTCTAGGACCATGCTGTTAGTGTATGACCCCGCTAACAAGGCTGTACCGAGATTTAACGTGCAGGTTTTAAATCTCAGATAACAAAAGTTTATATTCAGAATGTAAAACCGGCACGGGAAATGTGCCGGTTTTTTATTTTCATGGATAGAATAGAAATTTCTTATTTTATAGAAAATAGCCGCAAAAAAACTTTACGCGTTTTAGTTAAATTTCATTTGAAACCATGTTGAAAGCCGCAAGTTATATGTTGACATAAGAGAGCGGCAATTGCAGGAATATTGCTGTTTGAGAACAATGCACTAAGAATTGCCCGATAATAAATTGGCCAAATTTTTAGGAATTAAAAAAGTACTTTTTACGATATGCAGGCAACAATAAATTTTATTGGCTTAAAGACAAATTTAACCTCCATATTGGGCAATCGCAAAAAACCGGCCTGCTGAATTTTCCATACGGCAAAAAAATATGCTCGATAAAAAAATCGCAGACCTCACATTTATTGTTTCTGATTCAGTCAATTATACAAAATTTATAGGTTATAATAGTGGCATGGCATTGCGCTAAAAAACTTAGAAAAACGCAAAATGCGCATTTGTGCAATTCGGGATAAGCAAAGCCAATGTAATGCCAATTTTAAATTGGCGCATTTTTCCGCCGACGCCACTATTCACATGGCGCTCGCCACAACAAAGCTCATCGGCTTTTTCATAAATGCCCCAATTCTCGCAATCAGACAAAAAATATTATGAGCAGTTGCGCCGACAACACTCTTAAAAACATTGTAAGCGGATAAACCGTGGCGTATCCGACAGCCGGCATATCGTTGTCGGCAGTGGCGTTTGAATATGCGAGAGCCGGAGGGTTTGTAGTGCTGCCGGATAGAACGCCCATCAGCGTAAAATAGTCGAGCTTTAAGCAAAGCCTCGCAATCATTCCGCCTATGATAACTGGCAGTACAGTTATAACAGCACCGTAGCCAATCCACTTGTATCCGCCGCCGTTTATGACTGTAGATACAAAGTCCTGCCCCGCGCCGAGCCCCACTCCCGCAAGGAATATCGCTATACCGATTTCCCTAATCATAAGATTGGCGCTTACCGTCGTGTAGGTCACCAGCTTAAATTTCGGGCCGAATCTGCTTAGCAATATGGATACTATAAGCGGCCCTCCCGCCAATCCAAGCTTTATGGGCTGCGGTATGCCGGGTATAAAAAACGGAATGCTCCCGACAAGCACGCCGGCCAATATCCCGAGAAATATCGGAACTAAATTAGGCTGCCTTAGGCGCATCATCGAATTCCCCAGTATTTTTTCCACGTTTTTAAGGGAAGTTGAGGTGCCGACAGCAGTGACGCGGTCGCCCATTTGCAACTGCAAGTCAGGATGAGCAACGAGGTCGATTCCAGCGCGGTTTACGCGCGTTATATTAAATGAGAATCCACCGTACAGGCCGAGCTTGCCGAGAGTCTTCCCGTTTACGTTCGGGTTTGTTATCATCACACGCCGCGCCTCCAATGCGGTATCCATCTTCTGCCATTCCATCTCTATTCTTTTCCCGAAAAACGCCACGAGAAAATCGATGTCTTTTGGTTCGGCAACCACGAGAATTTTATCTGATAATTTAAGGACGCTGTCCGCCTTCGCTATTTCTATTTTCCCGTCTTGCCCGCATATTCTTGAGATTACAAAATGCCTGTCAGCCAGCTCCTGAACTTCGTCGATAGTCCTTCCTTCAAGCGACGGATTCCCGACCACGAGCGTAATTCTATCCGCCCCGATTTTAAGGCCCTTCCTTCGCTCAATTTCAGCATACTCCCTGTCGGGCGAGATTCTGAAAGCGTATTTTAAAAATATGAGAGAGCCTATTATGCCGATTACTCCAAGAGGATACGCGACTGCGTAGCCGAGCGAAATAGAAGGGTCGTCGAGATTTGTAATGTCTGTGTATGTCTGCGTTGCGGCGCCAAGCCCCGGCGTATTTGTCACCGCTCCCGACAATATTCCTACCATAGTCGACATCGGAACCCCCGTTGCATAGTGTATTGCGACAGTCACCGCCACACCGATTGCGACAGTCGCCGCAGCAACCATATTCATTCCTATCCCAGCCTTTTTGAAGGACGAAAAGAAGCTTGGCCCTACCTGCAAACCTATCGAAAAAACGAACAAAACCAGTCCGAATTCCTTAAAGAAGTTGAGAGTTTGGGATTCCACCCTCACTCCAAAGTGGCTTGCTATTATGCCCACGAAGAGAATCCATGTCACGCCAAGGGAAACTCCCGCAACTTTGACGCGCCCAAGAAGCACCCCTATTGTAATGACGAGCGCAAATGCGAATATGCCGTGCGCTATTCCCGCTCCGAAAAAGAGATTCTCGAGCCAATTCATATGCGGTCCATTTTAGTTCTTTTAGTATAAACTCCGCCGTGCGCGCCTGCAATAATGCGCACTGCGCCAGCCAAGCAATATAAGCTTTCAATAAACAAAGCTACGCTCAGCCGCAATAAAATCAAGACTAATTTTCCGGCAATTTACTGAAAGCGCCGGCAGAAAAATACGCGCTTGAATCGCAATTCGGCTTGCAATCGCGAACGCTTTTATAAAAAGTGTATATGCTATGAAATTTCCCCAGAAGTTATTTTCGGCAATACTATCGTGCGTGGCTGCGGCAATTTTGCTCTGCTCATGCAACTCTGACACTGCTGAACGGCAAGAAGCCCCGCGCGAGCTTGTAGGCATTCTCAAATATACGGGCAACACATATTCTCCATTCCGCTCGACCGCCCCGTACAAATATTGCATATACGATATCGACGGCGATTTTGTCGCATACATAGATTCCACAAGGCTCATTACCTCAAACATCGAACGCTTTTTCGGAAGGCTTGTCGTATTGCGAGGTTCTCTCACAAAAATAGACGGAGAACCCGTGGTAAGAGTGGAAAACATCAAGCTTCGTTAAAAAATTATGCCCCAAATTATAGACGGAAACGCAACCGCCAAGATTGTCTGCGAGGAACTCTCGGCGAAACTAAAAAAAATTTCAGCGCCGCGCCCGCCGTGCGTCGCTTTCATAAGAGTCGGAGAGGATCCCGCATCGGTTTCCTACGTAAAGAAAAAGGGGAGAATCGCCGCGGAGACCGGCATTGAAAGCCGCCTGCACGTCCTCCCGGAAAGCGTGACGCAAGAAGAACTGTTCAAGCTAATAGATTCCCTCAACAACGACGACTGCGTGGACGCCATACTCATACAGGCGCCCCTCCCAAAGCATCTCAGCGAGCGCGATACATTCAACCGCGTGCGCCCCGACAAAGATGTTGACGGGTTCAGCAGTGCCAATCTCGGCCTTCTCTGCCAGGAGGATCCGCGCGCCTTTACTGCATGCACCCCCGCAGGCATTATGGAGCTTCTAAAAAGATACGATGTTCCGACAGTCGGGAAAAAAGTTGTCGTGATAGGCCGCAGTATTATTGTCGGCAAGCCGATGGCGCTATTGCTAATGAAGAAGGGCGCCGACGCGACTGTCACAGTCTGCCATTCAAAGAGCGAAAATCTCAAGCAAATATGCGCCCAGGCCGACATTCTAATTGCGGCCGTAGGCAGGCCAATGACTGTCACTGCCGACATGGTTAAAGAAGGCGCGTGCGTGATAGACGTAGGCATAAACAGAATACCGTCTGAAACAACGAAAAGCGGATACAGACTGGTCGGCGACGTCGACTTTGAAAACGTCGCGCCTAAATGCTCAAAGATAACTCCCGTTCCGGGAGGGGTTGGGCCTATGACCGTTGCGATGCTTATGTCAAACACAGTCGCCGCGTATATGAGGCACATATAACTGTTTCGCAAAATTGCTTTAAAGCGGGTGCGGAAGCTCCCGCTTTTTTTACGCATTTCCTTTGGGCGATGAATTTTATGTTTTGCATGCTCCGCGCAATAGCAAAATTCCGCATCTGAACAAAGCTTAGCAGGACTTAACCGCTCGCGGAATCTTTATTTTGAATCGAATATATTTAATTCGCCAAAAAGTTATGAAATTGACAGACATTTAATACAGTGCCATATTAGTACATAACAGAGTTATACATATGGCATTCAGGAGATTTTTACTACTAATATCTGCGGCGCCAATTCTGCTCGCAGCGGATGAATTTAGGCAAAAGCAAATTCTCATAGAAGATTTTGAGTCTGGCGCGAAATGGGAATGCGCCGGCAAAAATGCGGCTGCAACCCGCGATGCTCCAAGCGTAATTTTTGGGGAATCGTCGCTTGTCTGCCGCGCGCCAAAAAACTCTTCCGCGCGCGCATTTGCCTTTTCAACCTCAGATTTCAATGTTTTGGAGGTGGATTTTGCATATAAAAATCTGAAAAACACGCACTCCGGCCCGATAGTCCTTTTTAAAGACAAAAACGGCAAAACCTTGCAATCTAGGAATGAAAGCACTTTTGCACACTCTCCCGGCGACATAGAAAAATCAAAATGCGTGTTTCACGGCAGAAGAGGCGAAAAATGCACGGTAGAAGTCATAGTACCACGGGGCGGAGAATTTTCATTCGACGACATTTCCATAAAGGGTAGCCTTGCCCCGGCGCGCGCAGACTGGTCTGTCGATACTGAAAAGGAATTTTCTACATGCCGAAACAATCCCTTCGCGAGCCATTACCTAAAACCCGACGACCCTATTTTGTCAATGAGCCGCGATGAATTTTTCCCATACATAGACCGTTGGGGACAATACAAGCACAGGCAGTGGCGCAACAAGGTCAACTCCGACGCCGACCTAGGGCTGCGCGCAGAGCAGGAGGCGCAATGGGCGCGCTCAAATCCGCCCATAGCCGGCCGCGATAAATATTTCGGTCTTTTGGACCCAGCACGCAAATACGAGGCCACGGGCAAATTCCGCACGCAAAAAATAGACGGCAAATGGTTCTTTATAACCCCGGAAGGCAATTTGTTCTATGCCGTCGGGGCATGCACGCTCGGTTGGGGCACGATTTTCTCAAATCCCCCCACAGACGCCCGCACAAGCACTTCTCCCACGAGGGCAACAGCGTTTGAAGGGCGCGAAGAATTTTACGAAGACTTAAACGGCGACAAATACATTCTGCTTACCGAACCTTTTAAGCGAAGCTATTTCGACAAGCCGGCAAAATCGTTCAACTTCTACGCGCGCAATGTCGATTTGAAATACGGCGGGCGCGACAGGCAAAAACTTCTAAAAGTTCTATTCGGGCGCGTTTCGAGCTTCGGGATAAACCTCGGCGGGCACTTGTCAGAGTCCGACACCCTCCACGACGCCAATATACCATACACTGTAACATGCAACTCAGCCCCGGAAGAATGGATAGATACTGTAAAAGGCTGGTGGCAATCGCCGCCCGACTGGTTCTCCCCCAAATTTGAAAAGTCTGTGAAAGAGGCGCTCGCTAAGAAGGCGGAACTTATAAAATCTCCATACTGCTTTGGCGTATTTATTGACGGCGAACTTCCATGGTCGCGGGACAGGCTCGCACTTGTCAAGGGAGTGCTGGCGTGTCCAGAGCATCAGAGCTCAAAAAAGAAGTTCGCAGAAATTCTCGAAAAAAAATACGGCTCGATTGAGCGTCTGAACTCGGCGTGGAAATCCGGATATAAATCTTTCGGAGACTTTCTAAAAACCAAGTCTTTCGTCCCAGAAACGAAAGAAGCGATGTCCGACATGGCGGAATTTGAGGAACTCTATACCCGCCGCTACTTCCAAGTATGCCGCGACGCCATAAAGGAAATAGATCCGCAGGCAATGTACCTCGGGTGCAGTTTTGGAATGAACGGCGACTTGTGGGAATACGCCGCGCGCATTTCAGCCGACTATTGCGACGTAGTCACGTGCAACACTTACAGCTACAATATATCCGAGCTAAAACTCCCCAAAGGCAGCCATGACCGCCCAATTCTAATAGGCGAATACCATTTTGCCCCGCAAGACAAAGGAACTTTCGGAATAACAATGATACCTACCGGGACTTCCGAAAAGCAGGCGGAATGTACCGCGGAATTTTTAAAATCCGCAGTGAACAATCCGTCGGTTGCAGGCGTTGTTTGGTTTGAATGGACAGACTTGTCCGCCACAGGCAGATACGACAGGGCGGATTCTGGAATCGGCATCATAGACATGGCGGACACTCCCCATTACGGGCTTGTTGAGACTTTCAGAAAATTCTCCGAAAGCATGTATATACAAAGACTTGAATCCAACTCATCGTACGGCAAGGGAGCTTCCGACGATAGAAACTGGAAGTGAGTTCTTTTATTTCCCCTCTGCCGCCAGAAACTTTTTTGTTTGCGGCTCAGGAGGGGAGTTTTTGGGAGCGTTGTACGCCGATTTTTTATCTATGGACGTTATTTAAGTAAAAAATGCGCCCAATTAAAACCGCATATGGAACCAGCGAATACGCAAACAATTAAAATATCTAAAATTTTTCCCGGCATTGCAGAGTATGCAACTATCGCCACGACTAAACCGCACGGCAAACGCCCGTTGCACATTTTTCAAGCATATCAAGCGCATAATTATCTATCTTAGACAAACAGCCATTTCCCTGCCCAACTGTCCAGCGCCCGGCAACGTCTATCGGTGCTAACAACCTTAGCATCTCTATACTTTCAATTAAATTCGGGCTAAAAAGACCCGCTAAAAAAATTTTAGCGGGCCAAAAAATCACTATATCAAAATCTGCCTACCTGCGCCTGCGCAACATAATCGCAATGAGTGCGGATGCACCCGCAAATGCAGCAACCCCCGCGGACTCCGGAACCTGCGCGAATCCCACTTGCAAGCTGTATCCGTTGTCAAGCGACTCCACCCATTTGAATACCGCATACGCATTGTCCACGCCTATTCCATAGAAATCGGAGTTTGCATCGTATTCGCCTTCGCCAATTGAATTTGTCATATCAAATCCAGAAAGCGAACCGGCAGTCAGTATCTCAATCCAATTTTCAATTCCGTCTATGCTCTCCGCCAATTCGTATCCGTTCAAGTCAAGAGCATTTCCGTTATAATCTGAAAAATCTACGGAAATTTTCTCCGAGCCGCTCTTGATGAGCTGACCGGTTATGACAATCTTATCGGACGCCTGGGATTCGATGGAATTTTGGTTTACGAAATTCTCATAGGCAAGTCCGCCGCTTTTAAATTCGGCAGTTTTAAAATATACCGTTCCACTTGAGGAAGTATCGTCGCGCGAAGTGCCGAAAACTCCGCCCTCAAGCGACAGCGCTCCGTTTCTGTTGGCCTCCTTTATGCTCGAATTTTCGAGGAAAAAGCGCCCGCTTTTTATCGTAAAAGTGCCGTTCATTGTAGCGTTTTCCATTCCGGCAGAACGGTACGAGTATATGCGCTGGGTGCCTTCGCCCTCCATTACTACATTCATTTTCCCGCTGCCGGAAGTCGCCCATAATCCGAAGTCGGAAAATTCGCCCTTGAACATGTAGTCCGTTCCCGCTGCATTTGTAAATACGATAGTGGAATTCATCGACGACGACGAATTTAGAAAGGATCCGCCCAATTTGCCGTCAGAGCGCATTGTGGATTTCAATCCGCCGAGCCTAAGCGTTCCATTGTCGCGAGCCATAAAGAATTGCGAATATTTTGAACCATTCGACTGTATTTCTACAATTCCTGAAATATTTGTCTCGTTGGCATTAAAAGTTATGGTTGATATGGAATCCACCCCCATGATTCCGCCGCCCAATTTGACGTCGCCGGCAACATTTATAGTAGTGGGAAGGCGCCAATCGCTCAGCGAAAAGCTCAAGGCTACATCTCCGTATGCGCTGTACGAGCCCCCGCCGTAAACTTCCGTGCCAACCTCAATTCCGCCTATATTTAGCTCAAGCTTTCCAGTGTCGGAAACGTCGGCGGCAAAACTTGTATTAAAGTCCATTTTTGTCGCCACATCGCATGCTTGAACTTTTAATTTTCCCTCTATGTTGAAATTTATTGGAACTGATTGCCCCAATAACACTTTGCTGTAAGTAATGGAGGCATTGCCGGAAGCTATGAGATCCCCCATATAGGAATTTATTTGCTTAATCCAAGCTCCGGAATTTTTGTCCATCTTAAATAAAATCGCATTGTCGGCCGCAGTGACCGGATACGCGCCCGCAACTTGCGTCCTTGACGCATCTAAATACCATGAATTGCCGTCGTTAAAGTCGCCAACAGATGCTTTGTAATAATAATCAACAGCTGTTGCTATATACGCATTGAAAACAAATAATAAGGACAGCGCATAAATTTTGATTTTCATATTAGTTTAACATTAATAAAAAGCTATTGTTAGTCAAGCTTATTTCATTCATTATCAGCATTAATACTTATACAAAAAAGCGGCGGCATTTGCCGTCGCTTTTCAATGATCGGACAATTAATTATTGCCCGCGCTATCAATAAAGCCTATTTTTTCTCAGGATAGCTCTTTTTTACAAACGGAGCGTTATTGAGGTAATCTATGCTCTTCTTTATGCTTTCCGCAGGAGCAAAGCTATAGCGCTCGACTTCAACAATGGGATATTCCATTCCGGCGTCGGCTGCATGCTTGAATATTGCATCAAAACCAACCATTCCGCTGTCGCCAAGCTCTTTTTCGTCCTTGATGTGCAGAAGCCTAAAACGCTTCGGATATTTTTTGAAATAGTCTACAGGTGCTTTTTGGCCTCTTACAGTCCAATACACGTCCATTTCAAAGAACACGAGGTCGGGGTCGGTATTTTCGAGCATATAGTCGTACATGACTTTTCCCTCAACCTTCTGGAACTCGTGCGCGTGGTTGTGGTATCCGAAGGAAAGGCCGGCAGCCTTGCAGCGCTTGCCGATTTCATTGTAGTATTTGCAGTATGTTTTGAGGTCTTTGAGTGTCTTGGGGACGCTCATCCAGGGGGCAACTATATATTTCATGCCGGCCGCTTTATGCGCCGCAATGCATTCGTCCCACCACTTCATGGATTCCGAGAAATCGCCTGTTTCAAGCTCTTTTTGGGAGAGTTGTTTCGTAGTATGCGAGGAAAGCACTTTCATGCCGGCTGCCTCAATTCCTGCCTTAAATTCAGCCGGTGTTTTACCGTAGAATTTTCCGCCGCCGTACCCTGCGGCCTCGACCGCCGTATAGCCCATTTCGCCAAGCTTTTTGACAGACCCTTCATAGTCTTTCTTAATGTCGTCGCGCATGGAATACATTTGAATGGCTATGTTCTTTTTCGGTGCCTTTGCGCATGCGGAATCGGTAGCGCAGCCAACCATCGAGAAAGCGACAGCCGCCAACAACAGAGTTTTTATGTTCATCATATATTTTTACCTTTTTGATTTGAGAATTCTTTGCGCGGAGCAATCCGTAGGGGGAATATCTCCGCGCCTTGATTGCCATAAAAAAAGCATAAAAACATTTCCGTGTCACGCATTTTTTGAATTAACTCCGCCACTCACAAACGCAATATGCGCTTGATTAGCCGACAGTTTTTATATTATTTAATTATTTATACGCGTCACACGAAATTATATAACTAAATAAAGCAAATGAGAATAAACAAATTATTAGTTGCTACAATATTTGCATGCGCATCTGCAATCGCATCGGGGAAAAATTTGCAGTCCGGCATGGAAGTATCAGACAAACTGAAGGCCGCTTGGGATTCCCCTGAAATAAAGGGGAGGATAGAACGCGGCATCGAGCAAAACCGAAAAGGCGACTTTAAGATAACTTTTGATAAGCCCGTTGAGAACCTAAAAGTAAGCCTCCTTCGTCACGAATTCGTATTCGGCGCGCCAACAATGGCAATTTCGGCGACTCAGGACGAAAACGGGAACATAGACATGCAAAGGGTAAAGAACATGAAAAAGCTCGTATGGGAAGAGCTTTTTAACGGAGCAACCCTATCAATTCTTTGGAAATATTACGAACCCCAGCCGGGAATATATAGATTTGAAAAAAACGCCCCGTACATGCGCTTCCGCCCGCCGCCGGCATTTGTACTCGACGAATTCAAGGATCTCGACCTCACCTACCGGGCGCATTGCCTGACGTGGTTCAACAAGCAATGGTTCTTTCCGGAATGGGTTGAAAAGACTGCGGAAGACTCCGCCGCCGCCTCAGACATCTACATAAAAAAAGTTTGCGAACGCTTTGGAACAGAAATTCCGTACTGGAATATCGCCAACGAGTTCTGTACCTTCTACGATTCAGACGTCAGAAAATTTATGCATAAGGACGCCGTTTACAAGGCTTTCATAGAAGCGCGCAAGCATCTTCCAGAAAGCGCCGTCTTCACATACAACGAACTTACCGACGCATGGGACGACGCTTATAGAAACCGCGAATACTGCCCCTTATATCTGCTGGTGCAAAACCTTATGCTGAGAGGCTGCAAGGTGGACGAAATTGGCCTTCAGCTGCACATATTTTCCGAAAAATTATGGTCCGATATTTTGAACGGGAAAGCATTCCGCCCCGAATTTATGCTAAATGTGCTCGACCTCTACGCCGAGCTTGGCCTCCCGCTGCAAATAACTGAAATAACCATACCGGGGCTCCCAGAAGGTCCCGTCGGAGAAGAAAATCAGGCGTACATTGCGGAAAAATTCTATCGACTTTGGTTTAGCCACCCTGCCGTAAATTCCATTACATGGTGGCATACAGTCGACGGCACAAGCAAGGCGGAAGGCAAATGGAAGTCGGGCATATTGAACTTCGACTTCACAAAAAAGAAGTCTTACGACGTTCTCAAACGCCTTATAAAAAATGAATGGACAACTAATGCGGGATCTGAAACCCCTGTAAAAACGTTGGATTTCCGCGGTTTCTACGGCAAATATAAAGTCTCATACAATGTAGACGGGAAAAGCTACGAAACCGTCATTCCCTTCCACAAGAACGGCGCAAAAACCCGCTTTATTAAGGCAATCCCCCAGAAAAACGTCGGCGTTGGCAACACCGACTAAATATTCTGCAAGCCAAAGCACAAATTTAAAATATCGTCCCGCCAGAATCCTACATTGATTCGGCGGGATTTTTTCTGCCGCACAAATTCCGCCTTGCCTGACGCGGAAATTTTTACAAGCCAAGGCGAATTCGAAATCTGTACCGCGCAATTTTACTCCGCAAGTTTTATGTTTACGGCGACCGCTATACAATTCGCTTTTCAATAAAAAAATTCTTTTGAAAAAAATTGTATGCTTTGCGGAAAAAATATCTCCTAGCCTCCCCGCCAAACCGAAAGTTTAACGTCTTTTTTAGGGGAAAAATTTTTTTTTGAAAATTAACAAAATTCGCAAGGGGCAAATCCACATTATTATTCGCATTCCCGCGCGCCGCATATTGTTTATAAATACGCGCCCTGCCCCATAAAAATTTTTTATGCCACAAACCCATTTTAGCCGCCACTTCCCATAGTGGACAGCGCAAATGCAATGCGCGGCGTAAGCCTTTTCTCCGCCCCGCCGCAAGTTGCTCAAAACCCCCGCGGCGAGCGGCAAGCTCCGCGCGCCTCTCATTTAATTTCGACGAGAAAATCTGCAAGTGCGTCAAACATCTTTTCTGCCGAACCGTACACTATGCTGCAGTCGATTTTTTTGGCATCGCAGATTTCCTTAAACCGCTCGCAAAACTTTGGAGAGTGGGTTGGATCTTTCGAGACTTGTCCGGCTTTTTCACGGGCAAAATTTTGGAGGAAAATCTTTTTAGGAGATTTTCTCTTTGCAGCATCGGCGACTAGCCCCGCCGGGGAATATTTTTTTATGTAAGGCAAAAGTTTGTCGCGCGCCGAGAGCCATTTGTCGAAGCTGCCCATGCCAAAAGCGTGCGCGCCGTAAGTTATGTTCGGTATCCATTCGCGCATCTGTTTTGGATCTAGGGAAGTCTGCGGTATATTTACGCCGACTGCCGCCACTCCGCCCGACGTTTCTGGCGACAGCCCCACATACAAGGCCGAGCATGCGCCGGCAGAACCTCCGCTCACCGCAATTTTTCCGGGATCTATATTCCATTTGGCGGCGTTGGATTTTACAAATTCCACAACCTTTGCGCAATCCTCCATAGGGGCTGCGACAGGCGGGAATATATCGGCGTCATTAGCGTCTTGAATGAATCTATAATTCGCGCATACGACTGCCACACCCTTGCCCAATATTTTTTCGAGGGACGCCTCTATAAATCTGTCGGCAATCGCCCCTGTCGTCCAGCCGCCGCCGTGGAAGTATATTATTGCGGGAGTCTTGCCCTTTGCGTTTTTGGGCAGCCACACGTCGAGCTTATTCTTATAGTGTTCGCCGTAAGATACGTTTTCAAAATCCGCCGCGCGAATGCGGCATTGCTTCTTTGTGGCGCAATCAAAGTAATCGTACTCGTTTTTGGGAGTCCTTCCAAACACTGCGGCTATCGCCCGCAGATAGGCATCGCCGTCCCGAATGTCGGGAAGAAGGTATGAGCCCTCAGTGTACTCGTTCCAAGCGTTTATGAGAATTGCTCCCGGACTCTTTGGGTCAGACAGCGCAAATTTTTTGGCCTTTTCGAGCATTGACTGAAATATGTCGGGATTATTGTTGGAATAAATCGGCCCGTAAGGATATTGCGCGCCTTTCGGCCACGGAAAGTCAACGTCGTTGCGGCAGCGCATGGAAGAATCCCACCCCATAGTCACAACGGGAATATTCGGCAGTGGAGCCTCCGACATCGCGCGCCAAAGCCTCTCATGCGCCGCAACTGCGGTAGAGTAGTCGCATAGCAATCCGTCAGGCTTTTTGTCAAACAGGTTTGCATGGTACGGGTTTACATTGTAGCGAGTAGTTCCGTCAAAGCCCGCCTTTGCAAGCATCTCGGCCTCTGCTTTCGAGCCGGCATCGGCGCTCCAATAGACGGGTTCAAGGCCGTTTTTGCGCATAGTCTCTGCGGCTTCTGAAAAAAGCTTCTTAACATTTTCCGGCCCGCCGTGGTCCTTTACAAATTTCGAGGAATTGTAAACCATGAAATACGGCCGACCATTTATCTTATAATAATTAGGCTCTTTAAAGTATTTTTTTATGCAGTATTCGAGCGCGTTTTTAAAGTCCTCCGGGGAAGCATCGAGGCTCATCAGCCGCCTGCGCGGCTTGTCCGGATCGGGCCGGAATTGGTCAGTTCTATCGTGGTACGCCCACATTATCGCAAACTTCATTTTATCGCGGTTGGGTGCCTTCAAGAATCCCTCTTCGAGAGATTCCTCCATAGTGCGCTTTCCGCCGTACCAATACCAATCGTACACAAATACAGTAATCCCGGAATTTGAAGCCAAATCTATTTCCTTCGCAACGTCTGCCGGATTTTTACCGTCAAGGTATCCGGTTAGCGGGCGGTAAGGCAATTTGTGCCCCTTGTAGCGAGGCTTGCCTGTCTTTACGAATTCCCATTCAGTCCAGCCCTTGCCAAACCATTCCTCGCCCTTCGGGTAAACATGCCAATGCGGATAATATATGCACAGCACGTCGACTTTTTTCTCCCCACCGCCGACAACGCCGCTTTTCGAGCCCGACGGCGAAGTGCATGCCGTCAGCGTAAACAAAGTTAAAGCAATGCCTGCCATTCTTAAAAATTTCGCTCTCTTCATGTCGCAAAAGTTAACGCACTAAGCGCCCATGAGTCAATTATTATATTTTCGGCGCAAAGAAATTTATTCTCCCATTTAGCATACCCGCCCGCACTCAGTCCAACAATGTATTGTCTCACGGCAAACTGCTGATTGCCCCAAAAGCTAAAATTTTTGAGAAATATCTGCCCACTAAAAAATTTTCGAAGAAACTGTTTATCCCGGAGAGAAAAAAATACTTAACGCCGCAAAAAAACCTACGCCGTAGATTTGCGTAGGTTTTTATATATCTATAAAATATCGACCGCTGAACTTCTTGGCAATAGCACCAAACCAATGCCGCGCGCTTCGAAGCGCACATAATAGGCAGCTTAAAAATATGTTGCCAATCTTTACAATTTTCGCGGCGGCAAAAAGCGCTTTTTTTCTGCCGCCGCGTGAGATATAAGCACTATAATCCAAGCTTAGACCACACGAATTGGTACGCTTGGCTTTCCTTGGCGGCGTTTCCCTTCATAATAACGGGCACTGCGGCGCGCATAAAGCCTTTGTCGCGGCTCTTGGCAAGCTTCTTAATTATCACTTTGGAAGCGTCCGAAACAAGGGAATTGTCGGAAGATTTTAAAAAGCGCGCAAATTCAGGCAAGTCTCCGTATGTTATTGTCCTCTCGACAGCCGACACTACTTTCGGGTTCCTCTTTCCGTCAACCTTGCCGGCAAACATGTCCCACAATTTTTTGCGGGCTTGCACGTCCCCTCGGAACACCTGTATCTCGAGCGCATCAAGGTCTCCGCTGTTCGCCTTTTCGTTTAGCAGAGCGGCCATTTTCAAGCTCGAATTTTCCTTCAAAACATTTGCAGCAAGAGCTGAAAACGGCTTCTTGCCAGATTTGAATATATCCCAGATTTTGCGCAGATTCGCATCGTCCGTGCATATAAAGCGCGCCACATATATCGCCTCAGCCCGTATGTCCGCATCGGGCGAATCAAGCTCCGGCGCAATGGTAGGATAAAATCTGGTATCCCCCGACAGCATAAAAGTTCCCATAGCCACAAGCTTGCCCTCGCGCGGCATTTTCGGAAAAGCCTTTATTATTTCTTCGGATTCGGAAAATTCGCGCAGGCCGTTCATCGCGCGCCCAGCCGGCGCTGAAAGCTCCCCGCCCTTTATTATCAGCGAATCCAAGTACTTGCGCCCCTCCGCTTCGCCGAGCAGCGCTGCGCGCAGCCGCACTGCCGAGCCGCAATCCTCGCCTACAAGCTTCAACGCCATTTTTGCGTCGGCTTTGTCGCCCGAGCGGTAGCGGTTCTCCGCAAACGCGACAAGCGCTTCCTGCGCGGCCTTCTTTATCACGGGATTCGAGCTTCCCACATTTTTTTCGAGAATTTCCAATACGTCGGAATCGTCTATCGTGCCGAGCGCAACAGTCGCAAATTTTGCGATTACAGGATCGGAAGAGAGCGCGTATGGGGCTATCGCCTCCACCGCGTCAGAGTCGTTAAACGAGGCGAGCGTAGAAATTATTGTCTGTTTGCAGAGTGTGTCCGTAGCATCTTTCAGCGCAGATTCAAGGGCATCGAAGCCGTCTGACCCAAGCCCCATTAGCACGTTGCACGCCGACGAAACCCGCGCAGGATTTTTAAGCGCCGGAACCATCGCCGCGACAGTGTCCGAATCTGCTATCGGTTTTAATATCTGGCAGGCATCGCGAAATGCTGCGTCGGATATTGGCTTGGAAAGAATCGCTTTTGAAAGCCCCTCGCGCACTTGCGCCGCGCTTCCCTTATTCTGGGCCTGCGCCGCAAGCTCGAAAAACCATGCGTTGTCTTTGCCGGCGTCATAAGCCGCAAAATCATCGTAAACGCCGGCAAAAACCGGAGCCATTGCATATGCTGCAGCTACCGCTAAAATCAATTTCATTTTCATATAAAACCTCCCGCAATTTACGCTTGTAGTTGCCACGGCGCGCTGTACGCCCTGTCGCACATGCGGGCGGCTTCGTCGTCGCCCACAATCTCCTCTTTCTTGGCGTCCCACTTTATGGGGCGGTTCAGCCTGTATGCTATTTCTGCAAGCAGGCAGCCAGTGTTTGTCCGGTGCGCTATCCCGATATCCGTCACGGCAGCGCGGCGGTCGAGAACGCTGTCTATAAACGCAGTGAAGTGGTTGCCATTGCGTATCGGAAACAGCCTGCTTTCAGTCGGCAAAATTCGCGTTTCGGCTATGCCTATCGGATCAGAATAGAGAGTCTCGCGCGAGACAAACAGTTTTCCTTTCGTCCCGAAAAATTCTACTCCGTTGCGGTTCATGTCGGATATTTCTATTTCAACGCCGTTGGGGTAGTACATCACAACCCTGAATTTCAGCGGCTGGTCGGAGAATCCGTTCTTGGGCCACTGGACGAGTTCCGGGACTATCTCGGACGCGCCGGTATCGTCAAAGCCGAGAGCCCAATGGGCGATGTCAAGATGGTGCGCGCCCCAGTCTGCAATCTTGCCCGCGCTGTAATTAGTAACTCCCCTCCACCGTGTAAAGGTCTTGCGCTGGTTGAAATAACTCGGCTGCGCCGGCCCCTGCCACATTTCCCAATTCATTCCTTTCGGAACGGGGACCGGGGACAGAACTTCGGCTTTAAAGTTTGACGGAAGCCCTATTTTTATTCTCGAAATGCGCCCGAGGTATCCGTTGCGGACTATTTCGGCGGCGCGGACAAAGTCGGGCAGCGACCTCTGCCATGAGCCTGTCTGCCAAATGCGCCCGGAATTTAGAACGGTGTCGCGGAGAACTTTGCCCTCGCGTATTGTACGGGTGAGCGGTTTTTCGCCGAACACGTCCTTTCCGGCGTTTACGCACGCTATTCCGACAATCGCATGCCAATGGTCAGGGAGAGCTGTCATTACGACGTCAACGTCTTTGCGCGCGAGCAACTCGCGGAAGTCGTCGTACGTCGGAATATCCATTCCAAAAAGTTTACGGGCGTTCCTCAAGCCCTTTGTTTCGTTGTTTCCGTATCCGTAGTATTGAGGACCTTCGGTATTGTTTACGTCGCAGAGCCCAACAATCTGGACTCTCTTGTCGCCGAAGAAATTTTGGGTATTGGCAGTTCCCTGCGTCCCGAGGCCTATTGAGCCCATTGTCACGCGTTCGCTCGGCGCGACCGCCCCGCCCTTTCCGAGAGCCGATGCCGGAATTATCGTTGGCAGCCCGATAGCCGCGGACGCCGAAGCAATAGTTTTTATGAAGTCTCTTCTTTTCATGCGAAACATTTATTAGAACGCCGGGACAATACGAACACTCTATCCTCGCCCTCAAACGTTTGATTGATTGCAAAGAATAAATTTTATGCCTTTGTTTAGTCAAGTTATTTATAAAATTTCGTATTTTATTCTATTTTCGAAATAAAGCATTGTAGAAAATAGCGCTCTATTCACGCACGAGCGTTTCATAACAGTAAAAAATCCGCCGCATGCAAAGTTCATTTTTTATGCAAAAAGCTCCAAAGTTTCGTGCTGCAAAATTAGCAGCCCAACTGCGCAATTTTTATTTAAGCGCAACTTACCCAGAAAAGCCGCCATTTGCCTTGCGGCATATTGTCCGCCGCTTTGCGCGCAATTTTTTTGAAATTAATCACCCAAAATCTGCACGTGCACAAAGGATACAATCGACAGCCTCCGAGTCCACTTACCTCCGCGTACGCAAAAAGGCGGCCTTCCCGCACGGGAAAAGACCGCTTCATGAAACAAAAGTTCGCCGGCCAAATCAGCCGCTTTTGGCCACCCGCCGAAGTCTATTCGACGAGGGCAAAACCGTACGGCTCCAAATAGATTTTTGCGGAATCGCCGCTACCCGAGATTTTCGCGCCGCTTGAATAGTAGGCATTCGGCTTTTCGGAAAGCTTTGCGGAGATTTCCACAGGCTTGTCCGACGCGCTAACAAACACGCTCGTTTTCTTTTCGCCCGCAACGCGCTCAAACGCTACAACCCTGTCGTTGCCCGAATCAAGCCATTTCAATTCTCCGGAATAAAATTCAGGGCGCTCGCTGCGGATCTTCGACAGAGATTTGACTATTGCCAATCTGCGCTTTCCCGCTTCGGTGAACGCCGCCGACCAGTCGAGAACGCTGCGGTTATGGTATTTGTTGGCAAAAAGATTATACTCAGCCCTGTCGGCAATTTCATTGCCGGCAAAAAGCATCGGTACACCGCCTATTGTTAGAAGAAAAGCCGTCATAGCGTCTGCCGCCTCGTAGGGCATAACTGCCTCCGACCTGCCGCTGTCGGTCGAAATATCGTGGTTGTCGTAGTGGTAGAGCAGGCGCGCCCCTTTTGGATAGTTCGACAGAGTCCATGTTATATTTTTTCCCAAATCTTTTGAGGTCTTTACCTTCGCATTTTTAAGCCCCGCGAAATAGTCCCTGAAAAAGATGCCCCAGCAGTAGTTTGCATCATACGCCTTAAGCTGGCATTCGCGGCGGGAAGATTCGGCTACAAGGGCGATGTCGGGCTTTATTTTTTCAAGCCTTTCGCGCGCGCTTTCCCAAAAGTCCAGAGGTATGTAAAACTCAGCGTCCGCCCTGTATCCGTCAACTCCGAACTCGCGCACAAAATACTCCAAATTGCAGATGAGGTATTCGCGCAATTTCGGATTGTCAAAATTCAGTTCGGGGAAGAGCCACCGCCCATTTTTGACCTTGCCGTTTTCGTCGCGCACAACAAAGTCCGGATTTGTTGTTATGATGTCGGCAGTGGGTCCGCAGTGGTAGTATACCGCGTCGAGCATAACTTTCATTCCAAGTTCGTGGGCGCGCTCGACAAACTTTTTTAGGTCGGCGTCCGTCCCGTACTCCGAATCAATCTTAAAATAGTTTTTTATTCTGTACGGATTGCACGGATTGTTGGTATTGCTCTTTTTTTGGCGCGGGCTCCAAAAAGCCCTGTTTTGGTCGGGGTCCGACTCTACTATCGGAAGGAGATAAACGCAGCCAATTCCGGCTTCCGCGAGGTGCCCGAGCCTTTCCGTTGCCGCCGCAAGCGTTCCCTCCTGCGTAAACGAGCGTAGCGGCACCTGGCATATTATGGATTTCATAAGCCAATCCGGCGCCTTCCGTGCGGGCTTGTCCGAGACTTTTTCTGCTTCAGCCGAAAACAATGCGGACATTGATAAAGCCGCCAACATCAACATGTATAATAACTTTTTCATACCATAACAAATAACAAAAACCTACCATAGCGGCAAGATATATTGCCTTTCAATTTAGTTTACAGTTAATTAAAAAAATTGTTTGATTTGCCGCTCGAAAGGGTCAACATTCTATATAGTAATGAAAACACTATTCGTATCAGCAGAAACCGACCCGAGGGAAACGCGAGTTGCGGCAACCCCGACGGACGTAAAAAAGCTCGCGAAACTCGGCTGGACAGTGCGCGTATGCCGATCCGCGGGCATTAAGGCGGGATTCACCGACGAGCAGTACGCCGAGGCTGGCGCGGAAATCGTCCCCCCCGAAGCCGTGAAAGAGGCGGACTTCGTGGTGTCAGTCCGCAAGCCCTCCGTAAGCGATGTACAGAATTTCAAGAAGGGCTCTTTCCACCTGAGCCTCCTCGACCCGTTCAATGAAAAAGAATTGATAAAAGCTTTCGCAGACGCCGGAGTGACCGCCGCAAGCTTTGAAATGATACCCCGCAGCACAATTGCCCAGAAAATGGACGTATTGAGCTCCCAGTCAAACCTCGCGGGATATTGCGCGGTTTTGAAGGCGGCCACTTCCATAAATAAAATCGCCCCGATGATGATGACGCCCGCCGGGACAATATCGCCATTAAAATTCTTTATCGTAGGTGTCGGCGTCGCGGGGCTGCAAGCGATAGCAACAGCAAAGAGAATAGGAGCTAGAGTTGAAGCTTTCGACACCCGCCCGGTGGTCGAGGAGCAAGTAAAGAGCCTCGGCGCAAAATTTATAAAAATCGACCTCGGCGAAACAGGACAGACCGCACAGGGATACGCAAAAGCCCTGACGCCGGAACAAATCGAACTGCAGCGCAAAGGCATGGCGAAAGTGTGCGCGCAAGCGGACGTCGTGATAACGACCGCAAAGTTGTTCGGAAGAAAGGCGCCTGTCATTATAACGGCGGAAATGGTTTCGGGAATGAAGCCAGGCAGCGTAATCGTCGACATGGCGGTTGAAAGCGGCGGCAACGTCGAGGGCTCAAAGCCGGACGAAACCGTAATCACTCCCAACGGCGTCATGATTATAGGCAACACTTGTTTGGAAGCTTCAGTGCCCGCCACGGCGAGCCAAATGTACGGCTCAAACGTATTCAACTTCATCGAGCATTTTACCGTAGACGGGAACTTCACCGTAAATATGGAGGACCCGATAATGAAATCGTGCGTCGTTGCCAACGACGGCAAAATAACCGACGAACGCTTTATGTAAACTATCTTTAACCATGGAACTCATTCTTCTATTATTCATATTCACGCTGTCCGTGTTCCTTGGATTTGAACTCATATCCAAGGTTCCAAGCCAGCTCCACACGCCGTTGATGAGCGGATCAAACGCCATAAGCGGCATCACGATAGTCGGCGCAATAATCGCAACGGGCGGCACCGACAACAGCATGTTTGCGACTATCCTCGGATTCGCGGCGCTGGTTCTGGCCACAATCAATGTCGTGGGCGGATACCTCGTCACAGACAGAATGCTCGCCATGTTTAAGAAGAAGGGAGACAAATAACGATGAATCCGCAAATCATAAACATCGCCTACATCGTCTCCGCAGTAATCTTTATTCTCGGCATCAAAATGCTCGGCAAGGCGGAGACCGCGCGCAAGGGCAATATACTTTCGTCCGTCGGCATGCTCGTAGCCGTCGTTTTCACTTTATTCGACCATAAAATTCTCGATGCCTCGGATAAAATCACATGGGTTATTCTCGCGGCGGGCCTGCTGCTTGGCGCCGTTATTGGACTTGTCGTTGCGAAGAAGGTAAAAATGACGTCCATGCCGGAAATGGTCGCGCTGCTCAACGGTTTCGGCGGTCTGGCCTCGCTGCTCGTCGCATGGGTTGAATACCACTACGACGGTGTCGCAAACATTCCGGCCGGCGTTATCGCTAAGTCTGCAATAATAGTGACAATCCTCATTGGCGGCGTCACATTCACAGGTTCTGCCTACGCTTGGGCAAAACTCTCCGGCAAGATTTCCGGCAAACCGTGTATCTATGCCGGACAGAAAATTGTAAACCTCGTAATCGCCGTTCTCACTATCGTTTCGGCCGTGGCGTTTGCCGCAATAGGCGACTATTGCACAGCCTACCAGATTATGGTTGCAGCGATTATCCTGTCGCTCGTGCTCGGAATCGCGGCCGTTATGCCGATTGGCGGTGGCGATATGCCGGTTGTAATTTCACTGCTAAACTCTCTATCGGGCTTGGCTGCAAGCGCGGCGGGCTTTGTAATACAAAACAATGTACTCATTGTGGCGGGCTCGCTCGTAGGTGCAAGCGGCGTAATACTTACCGTCATAATGTGCAAGTCCATGAACAGGACTTTGTCGAACGTACTGTTCTCGGGCTTCGGCTCGGCGGCGGGAGGCTCTAAAAACAAGGTAGAAGGCGAAATGAAGGCTATCTCCGCCGACGACGCCTACTATATTCTTGAAGCTGCACAGAGCGTAGTATTCATTCCGGGATACGGAATGGCTGTCGCGCAGGCTCAGCACGTAGTCAAAGAGCTCGCGGAAATTCTCGAAAATAACGGTGCGGAAGTGTCTTTCGCAATCCACCCTGTCGCGGGAAGAATGCCAGGGCACATGAATGTGCTCCTTGCAGAAGCCGACGTTCCATACGAACAACTGAAGGAGATGGAAGAAGCCAATAAGATTCTTGAAACGGCGGACGTTGCAATCGTAATCGGCGCAAACGACGTCGTAAATCCCGCAGCAGCCGAAGACAAGTCCAGCCCGATATACGGAATGCCGATTATCGAGGCATATAAGGCGAAAACTGTTCTCGCGTTAAAACGCGGCAAAGGAGCGGGATTCTCTGGGCTTGAAAACGGGCTCTTCTTCCGCCCCAATACGCGCATGCTCTACGGCGACGCGAAGGCCACAATCAACGAGCTCGTATCAAAATTCAAGGAGGCATAGCTTACGCGCTATTCCCAAAATTTGGGCAAGCTTAGGCAAAGCGGCGGGCACGCCGCAAAGTACGCAAAAAAAGACGAACCGTACGGTTCGTCTTTTTTTTGCTCCGCTTCTTTCAACGCGCAAGAAAACTGCGGGGAAAGAAGTAAGTAAGAGTTCTTTTAATAAAGCAGCATTAGATAAAGCGTACGTTTTTCTATGCGACAGTTAAAACCAAAATATTCTGCGCGTTTTTACATTCTTAGCTTTTGCGGGCGTTAAAAGTGCGCAAATGCATTTTTATAATTTTTTATCACCATATTTTGGCAGATATTCTTATAAAAAAATCTACCAAGAAATCCAGCGTGGCCGTCGCATATGGAACTATATGTGAAGGCACAAACACGCTCTAAAACGCATTATTTTTCCTCAGAGAACTGGACCCCACCGCAATATTACATTTAGACTGTAAAATTAGCTGTGTAAATTCCCAAAATGTTTGCCACTCTCAAATACTGATAAAAAAATCTCCTTATAAAAAAACTCAAAACAATCGACAATTCGGCAAATTTAAAAAATATTTTACCGGAACTTTCCGCAAAGATTTTAGCAACGGCTTTCACCCCTTTTCGGGCAATAGTTTTTTAGATTTGCGATACTTCGTAAAAAATTTGCCGGCGCTAAAATTTTTTATTTAGCGCGCCTAATGCATAAAAAATTCTAAAGAAAATTTATCTAATCCGAAAATCTCGATTACACCACCATAAAAATTTCTGCGCGCATTTGTGTGTGGAGGGGAAAGAGAAAAAGAGAATACCCAATCGCCACCCGCTAAAAAAGTAAAACTCCATCAAAAAAACGCCGCGCTTTTCAGGCGCGGCGGCTGTTTTACAAGATAATTGTTGCATTAAAAAAGTCCGCAATACGGCTCAACCTCCGAACTGCGCGCTCTTAAACCATTGGAAGTTGTTTGCCTCAATTTCGTCCTTCGGCGGCATCGGATACGCCAACATATCGTCGCCGGCGCCCACATAAAAGCCGCTTCCGACTGTCCTGTATAGAATCTCGCCCATGGATCTTGCCACAATTTTATTATTCTTGCCGCCCTTTGTCCTTACAACATCAAGGCAGTCGCGCAAGTGGTGCTGGTTAGTGTACGGCAAATCTCCAAGATCTCCGTTTACTGGGTCGCGCTCCAAATCGCCAAGCTTCATGTCGAAGAATGCTATCTTCTTGAAGTGGACAAGCCGCTCCGGCGAAGTCAACCTTTTCACATACTCCTGCGGATTGAGAATGCTCGCAACGCGCGGGCGGCACGGAGCCAAATCCTGGTAGAGGTAAACTTTGCGCGACGGATCGGGCTCAAAGGGCTTTGCGGTGAGCTCAAGCGTTTTGCCGTCGCTCGTAACCAAATAGAGGTTTTTGAAGGCCGACATCGGGACGTGTTCGAGCACCCTGTAAACGGATAAACACACCGATTTGTGCGGCCTGCCGTCCGGGTGTGGCGCGCAGAGTTCGGGAATTTTGTCTATCGGAAGGTAGTCGGATTTAAAATTCGGGTCTATCTCAAAGAAAATTGCAGGATCGCAGTTGCGTCTGAACGCGCCCGTCGCGTAATAATTTCCGAATTCTTCGGGCGACAGGTTGGAGGCTATGAGAGCTTCGGGCACGAGTGACAGATAGAGATATTGTTTCATTTTTATCCTCTTTTTTTGTTTTTTTAGTCGGCAAATGTATTATCCGCCTTGCTGTTGTCTTTTTAATAAATCATAGGAAAAATATCAACTAAAATCGACAAATATTGGCGTTATTTATTGAATTATTCGCAAAAAAAAGCGCGGCCCGATATTCACAGGCCGCGCCCGAAGCTAAAAGCGAAGTCTAATTTGAAAGCTTTATTCCTTCTGGCAAGTCGAGCTTCTTTTCAAATGTTCCGTCGGGAAGCTTGCGCCATTGCAGCTTTATTTTTCCGTGGGGAGTCGGCCATACTATCGAGCCCTTGTCCTCTATGAAAAGCGGGTTAAACGAAACTTTGTCCCAAGCGGGCGCAGTCTGCTTTATGCCGCCGAGTATGCGGGGCATCAAAAATAGCGGGTGCGCCGTCCACGCATGCGAGCACGTTCCCGTCTTGCTATTAAACCCTTCATACGCCGTTCCAAATTCAGCCATATCTTTCCACTTCTTTAAAATGTCGGCGTAAACTTCGCGCCCGTATCCCTCGTTTATCATGAGGTCGTACAGATAGACATGCCAGTAGCTCGACGGGTCCGCATGGGTTTTTAGTTCCCCGCGCAGGAAAGGCAACAATATCTTATCTTTCGCCTTTTCAAAGTCGAAGCCTTTTAGGTTTGTCATGCGCCCAAGAACCTGCGCCTGTATGCCTTTTAGAGGATTGGGTTTGCCGCCCGGCAAAATTCCGTCGCGCACTAGTCCGTCGGAATCCACGAGGTTTTTCTCGATAGCCTCCCTGAGTTTTGCAGCACGCGCAGAGTACTTTTTCGCCATGCCTTCGCGCCCGGTTTTTGCGCAAGTGTCCGCCGTAACGTCGAGCGCATACAGCAGCCACAAATTGAGTATTGCGGGCTCTCCGTTGCGCTGTATGTTCGTCCAGTCAAGGAAAAGCCAATAGCGCGGATCGTATGAAACAAGCCCCGTATTCGGGTTTGTCACGCCGTCAAAATATGAGAGTATTGCGTCTATCGTCTTTTCGTAATCGTCGTAAACGGAAGAATCCCCTGTCTGCCAATAGTAATCGAACAGGGTAAGTATCCATACGACGGAATAGTCTGGCAATATGCAGTGGTGCGCCATTGTTGGAGAATGCCCGTATGTCAGCCCGTTGGGGGCGGTCTGCATGGCTATCTGGCGGATTCCCCTCCACAAAAGCCGCGGATCATCGCCGAGCATAAAAGTATTCCAAGCCTGGACGCGCGCGTCGCCCCACCATTGCGCCTGCTCGCGGTACGGAGTATCGACGTATGTGTCGAGCGAGCACACTCTCTGCGTTTGTTCGCACGCCTTCCATATTTTGTCGGCAAGCGGATTGGAAGTCTCAAATTTCCCGTCGCGCCCTATCGGATACGCCTCCCATCTGAAGGACGGCTTTATTTCAAGCTCCGAATCCGGATTTGCGCGAACCCTCAGCATCATGTAGCGCGAGCCTATCGGGTGGTAGTATTCGTGGCGGTTGGAGCCTTCGCGGGCTATCATGCGGTTCGACATCGCTGGAGCACAATGCGTCAAGTACTGGTTTGATATTTCCATCTTTTCCGAGACCGTTTCCGAGAAGGTCATGTCGATTATCTCGCCTCCCTTTGCCCCTTTGACTTCGAGAATCGGAACCCCCACAACTATCTTTCCCATATCGAATAGGTAACTGCGAAATTCGCCTTTCGGAGTCGGCGGAACTTTTATCCATTCAGAGTTTGAAGACGCTGTACGGTGTGAACAATCCTCGCGGGCAATGAGGGCATTTATGTTGCGGCAGCGCTCGCTTTCCGAAAAGGCCTTTCCGGAAGATTCGCCTATGAGTTTTGGCGCGGGAAGAATGCGGCTTTCGCCGAGCGGCGTAAAGCGCGGCTCATAGGTGTAATACGGCATAGCGTCCCACCTTCTCGCAGTTTCAGTAGTGCTCCAGGCGGAATCGTCAAAGTCGGGGGAAGTCCAGTCGGAGAGGGGCTCCTTGCGCATATCGATGTGCTCTTGGTTGTTAAGCTGCATAGAGTATGCAACGGTGTCCCTGTCGCAGGAGTCCTGGCGAATGCACTTTGTATTTTTTCGGGAAACTATTTTCTTGCCGTTTCCCAAATCGACCCCGTACAAGACACCGGCAACACCGGCAGTCAGATATGAAAAAGTGTTTCTGCCAACATTGTAGGCGCGCACAGCTATTGCGTTTTTGCCTTTTTTTAGATACGGGGCAATGTCGACTTCGTCGTATGGCCACGACTTTTGGAATCCGCGGGCAGGGCCGTTGCATATATATTTGCCGTTGACGTACAGCCTGTATTTTTGGTCGGCAGTTATGTACATAATTGCTTTTTCCGGCACGGAGGAAAGATCAAAAGTCTCGCGGAAAAGCGCGTAGGAATTTACGATATCAAGATAATTGGAAGGAAACGGCCAAATCCAGCTCGCCTCTTTAAGTATCGGCGGAATTTTCTCCCATATTTGCGGATTTTCCTTTATGGGGTACGTATCCCACATTTTCACATCGTACGGCTCTGGAATGGACGCTGACGCGGGAAGCGCCGCCCCCAATAATAAAGCAATCGCAACATATTTGCGCATATATTCCTCCATCAGATTATTTGGTATTTATTGGAAAAAACTTGTTTTATGAATAATAATAAAAGAGTTCAACATAAAAGTTAATGTTGACAAAACAATCTCACGGAAAGAACTTGAAAGCCATGGGGAAAAAAGCGGCATATTTCATAACCTCCGACGACGATTTTATCGCTGCAAACCGCGCGCGCGAAATTTTCGAGGAACTCTCAAAAGACGCGCTGGACGATATGTCCAAAGAGGTAATCGACGGCGCCTCGCAGAAAGCTGAGGACGCCGCAAAAGCCTGCGCTCAAACTTTGCAGGCCGCAGCTACCCTGCCGCTATTCGGCGGTGCAAAATACGTATGGCTGCGCAACGCAAATTTTTTTGGCGACGCAAAAATCCTAAAAAACGAGGAAGTCTCAACTACTCTTACAAAGCTTGTCGATTATTTAAAAAGTCTGTCACCTGAAAATGCGGTTGTTGTTATAAACGCCTCCCCTGTCGACAGAAGAAGCAAGATTTTCAAGGAGTTTTCCGCCTTTGCAGAAAGCGAGGACTTTCAGGCGAAAGATCCAATATCCGCCTGCTCCGAATTGATAAGAAACGAATCAGCCGCCCTCGGCATCAGATTTGAACCCGGCGCCGCCGAAACCCTCGCCTCTATTGTCGCATGCAACCCGAGAATGTGCGTTCAAGAAGTCAAAAAACTCGCCGCATACGTGAATTTTAAAGGCACAATAACGCAAAAAGACGTAGCGGAAATGGTGCCGATTTTTGGCGAGAGCGATTTCTTCGACATAACAAACGCATTTTATTCAGGCAATCTTGAGTCTGCACTGGCAGTGCTAAAAAGATACTTTTTTGCGAATAAGAAAGCTTCTGCGAGGCCAATTATAACCGCAATACAGAAGCAAAATTCAATACTAATACAGCTTAGAGCCCTGATGGACTCTGGCGAGATATCAAAGCGCGCGGAACCTCAACCGAGAGGCGCAATAGAAGCGGCGGGCGCCAAGTATTCCGAAGCATTCGCAGGCTGTGAAGAAAAATCCCCTTATAACGTATTTTCCCAAAATCCGTGGTATGCAGGCTCAAAACTTGCGCCAATTGCCGCGAGAATACCGCTAAAAAAGCTGCTCGACTCGCAAATGCGGATTGCCGCCGCATTTGAAGCTCTACTTTCTCCCGACACAAACGACGAAGCTGTAATGCGCGATTTCTTTGTCAGGGCAATGTCTTAACATTGTACCTCCCGGCTTTCTATTTTAACGCTCTCCCTAAGAAATTGCAGCGTGGAAAAGTTTTTTATTTTTAACTGTTTTCGCAGAGTTTTTTAACGGGTAATTTTAAATGACAGCGCACTATGCTGCCAGAGTTTCTCAATGTTTTAAGTATATTCCATATTATAAAATTCCATAAGCGCACAGCGGCAAAATTTTTTTGCCTTTATCTTAAAGGGAACCTCCGCTTTTTAAGACCTAATACATTTGCCTTAACTATTTTTTTTTAAATCTCGCACCCCGACAATAAAATGCCGATTTACCGAGACGTCTGCGCGGCGCGCAATTTCCATACTATTTTAATAGTTGCCAATTATTTATTTTGCGTAAACGCCTGCATTTTTTTAGCTTCACCGAACCCGATTTACCAATAAATAATTCCGCTCCGGTAAAGTTCTTTTTATTGCCTATGCCGTCCATTCCAGGAACCCGCCTTCCCATGATGCCGGGCGCCCCCACGGCAATTCGCTGTCGCCCGTCTCGCGCGTCGGCAACGTCTTCGTTTCCGTCGATTCGCAACCACTCAGAAACAATGCCAAAAACGAAAATATTTATGCGAAATTCGGCCGCCATTCATAAAAAAACGGCGGAAATAAATCCGCCGCCTAAATCTATTCTATTTTCGCCGCATTGCGCAAAGCTTCTACCGCAAGATAAAAGCTTAATATCTCGTGGGAGTGCCTATGCCGCCCATTCCAGGCAACCCGCCTTCCCATGATGCCGGGCGCCCCCACGGCAATTCGCTGTCGCCCGTCTCGCGCGTCGGCAACGTCTTCGTTTCCGTCGATTCGCAACCACTCAGAAACAATGCCAAAAACGAAAATATTATCAAATATTTCATAGTATAAATTACGCCTCAGCAGGAGCCTGTTCAGCTTCGGAATCCGCCGCAGGCGCCGCTGCGGGAGCCGATTCGGGAGTCTTCGCGGGAACCGATTCAGAAGCCTGTTGGGGAGCTGCAAGCTCGAGCAAATCGCCGACCTCTATCGTTTCGGGAATCGCAACATCGCGGTTTATGAGCCCCACAGCAAGATCGTCTTTCGCGGCGGTAATGAGTATCTCAGAAACCAATTTGCCTTCGCGTTTGAGAAGTATCTTCTGCGATTCTTTAACACCGGCTTTTCCGCCGCGATTGATGCTTACCATGCCATTTTCCTGGTCTACCGCAATGACTGTTGCAATGTCGCCAGTCGGAACATAGGGTGTCTTTACTATTTTTCTCTTGATCTTTTTGCCGCTCGCATCGGTTTCGACAACTTCGACTATTTCAGCCATCTCCATCAGCTTGGCCTTTTTATTGGCTTCGGCAAGCTCGTCGGTTTTGGTTTTAAGCTGAGCTTCGAGAGTTGCAACCTTTTCTTTGAGCGCGTCTGTCTCGTTGTTGTTGGCGAGCATCGCGTTCTTTTCGGCAAGCTCCTTGGTATACTGTTCGATTAACGTATTCTTTTGCGCAATCTGCCCCTTCAAGCTCGCAACATTTGCAGTCAAAGTAGATACTTGCCCTTTTACGTTTGTGAGCTCAGAGTTTACCTTGATATTCTTAACGCGCTCGCTTTCGAGTTCGTCATTTGCATTTTTCAGCTTGCCTTCAAGGGAGCTTACGCTTGCCCTAAACGCCTTATTACTGCTTTCAACCTTGGCTTTTTCAGAAAGTATTCCGGGAATATTCGAGGATTTTTCCTGCAAAGTCGCACCGGGAACGTCTTTCATTAGCCCTTCCGCGCTACTTACCTTTCCGCGTGTATCGAGCCACGCATATACACAGAAGCATGCGGCGAGAATCGCCAAAATTTTTAGGGAGATGGATACTGCTTTCATATTTTGGAGTAGAGAATAATCGGTTTGCTATTTGATTTTGATAAATTTCTTATCAAAGCCGGCACCGGAAGAAACAACCCCCGTCGACGGATTCGATGCAAGATGTATTAGTAGTTTAAATACTATTTCTTTTTCATTTTCAAGATTTATTTCTCGCGCAATTTCGTCGACCGAAAGAGCGGTATCTGAAAGCTTCTCCATTATCTTCGCCTTCATTGCCAATATTGAGCCAGCCGCCTTCTTTCCGGCCTCAACCCCGGGCTGGTGGTACGCATTTATGCCAATCAAGCTCGCATACAGGCCGACAGTGCGGTCGTAAAGCGCAATCAGCTCGCCTACGGAATACGGCGAAACTTCGCTTACGGTAATTGTAATGCAGTCCCTGCCCTTGGCGGATATGGCCTCGCGGGTGCCTAGCAAAAATGCTTGGAGATAGTCGCCGCTCGTCTCGCCCGACGCAACCTCGGGGCTGTCGCCGTTGCGGTCTTTGAGCACTTCAATAAACGTTATAAAGAAGTTGTTTATGCCGTCGCGCAACTGCTGCACATACGCATGCTGGTCTGTGGAACCCTTGTTGCCGTATACGGAAATGCCCTGCTCCACCTTCTTGCCGGACAAGTCGAGCTCCTTGCCGAGCGACTCCATTATCAACTGCTGCAAATATCTCGAAAATAGTAGCAGCCTGTCCTTGTACGGAAGGATAACCATGTCTTTCAATCCCTTCCCGGACGTGCATTTGTACCACATGAGCGCAAGCATCGCCGCCGGATTTTTGCGCATGTCCGCCACTCTCGTTGCGGCGTCCATTTCCGCGGCTCCCTTGAGCATTGTCCTTATGTCGATTCCCTGCAAGGCGGCCGGCAGCAGTCCAACTGCCGCAAATTCGCTCGTGCGGCCTCCGACCCAGTCCCACATCGGGAAGAATTCCAAAAAGCCGCGCTCCTTGGCATAGTTATAGAGCTTGCTTCCAACGCCGGTCGTCACCACTGCATGCTTCGCAAAATCGAGCCCCGCCTTTTCCCAGCGCGCCTGCGCCTCTATCATTGCGTTGCGCGGTTCGGGCGTGCCGCCGGACTTGGAGGTCACTATCGCGAGCGTCTTGCCGAGCTTGCCTTCAAGCTTGTCAAACACCAAATCGTATCCGTCAGGGTCGGTATTATCAAGGAAGTACACCTTCATCTTGTCCGACTTCGGGCAGCCGAGCGCCTCGGAAACGAACTCCGGCCCCAAGGCCGATCCGCCTATGCCTATGCACAGGATATTTTCAAATTTTCCGTCGGCGCCGCATATTTCGCCGCCGTGGATTTTCTTGGCAAAGTTTTCTATTTTGTCGATATTTTCGACAATCTCCGCCTTTATTTCGGGAGTCGGCGCAAGTTCGGGCGCGCGGAGCCAGTAGTGCCCCACCATTCTGTTTTCATCGGGATTGGCTATCGCCCCGCCTTCGAGCGCAACCATCGACGCGAACGCCTCTTTCATAGGCGCCTCCATTGAAGCCAAATAAGCGTCGTCAAAATCGACTCTGCTTACGTCCAGCCCGAATCCCATATTTTCGAGACCCAGATAATATTTTTTATAACGTTCCCAAGACATAATAATCGGGTAAAACCTACCCGAACTTTTCTTTTTGTCAAACGTTTTATGGGAACATGCACAATTAGCGGAGGTCGGAAATTCGTGTCTTTTAGATGAAGCCCATATCTACAATGCGTTTGATTTTATATAAAAAATACTTTTAATTTATTTCAAATGAACTTACGCAAAATATTTTACGCCTCAATATGCGCGCCCCTATTCGCGTGCGCCCTGAACGCGCAAATGCTCACTTCCGGAGCGACCGCAATAAATATCCTCGCCCCGAAGTGGAAAATGGGCATAAGCGTGGACGCCTCTGGCGAATACTCGGCCCCAGCCGACTTATCAACTAAAATAGACGGCGATTTGGCAGTATATTCAGCCTCGGCAAACGTCAAATTTCAGGGCGCTTACGCCGACAAACATTTTCTCACCTTATCTCTAAATTACACATACAGCCAATACGATTTCAGCTCGGCGGCGTCGCCGTTCTCCTCCGCAAACGGGGCTTCGGCCCTCGCATTCTATACCGCGCGCATAAGCGAGCGCTGGGGCGCTTTCGCCATTGCAAGCGCGTCGATTGGCTCGGAAACCGGAGCGTCTATCTGGGGCGGGCGCACAATGCTCGCGGGGGCGGGCGCATCATACTCGTTCTGCGAGAACCTCACGGTGGGGATTGGGGCAATGGCGTACTCGCGCCTCGACAACACATGGCTGGGGCTACCCGTCGGGTTCATCGACTGGAAAATCACCGACAGGCTGCGCCTGCGCACATTTTCCGGCGCCGCGCTGCTCTATGATATTTTCGGGGACAATTCTCTTATTCTAAACGCCGTCGCCGAATACAGGAACTCTTATTACAGACTCGCAAACTCCATGGAGGGCAAACGAAGCGTTTCGGACAGCTTTGTGCAATTTTCAGTCGGGGCGACATACAACATTTCAAAGCGCGCCTACATATCGGCGGCAATCGGAGGGAATTTTAACCGCGAGATTGCCCTGAGGATCAACTCGCGTTCGTCGGGAGAATATGAAGTCGACGCCGCACCGTTTTTTTCGCTGCACGCGGGACTCTCATTTTAAGCTCGCGGAAGTTTGAAAATTTTGGCGCCCTTTGCGGACTTTACACTACATGCCTCCCGCGCGCAACCTTGATTTATCGCGCTTTCGGCGCAAATACTGATTTGTAAGCTCGCGCCTTTTTTATAGAAAATCATTAAGGGGAAAGAGCCTTTTTTATCTCTGCCGCTTGCGGGCGCGATAATCGTCCCTTGTTGCGCCGCGCCAAAGAGTGCATATCGCGCTACGCCGCGCAGGATATTGAGGAAGCGGAGTTGCAACTGCCTTCTTATTTTTCTTTTGCACTCTCCCTGGCCCCTTCTATTGATTCGTGCCCGAAAAATATATCCCTCTACTTCCTACGCGCTGTTTGCGCGTATTGCGGGAAGTAAATACTAACGCGAACCAGCCTATAAAATGCAATCCGCCATACTCGTACTTTTTACGTTAAAATTTAGAATCAATGCTCAATATTCCACTGCATTAAAAAGATTTTCAGCCGCAATAAATAAAAAATTCTGCCATGCCTTTGCCAATTTGCAAATCTGCGCCTGCACATTCGCGGAACAACCAGCGCATTTGAAAAATCGGCGTTTGCATATTTGTAAAATGCCTGCTTATTTGATGACACAGCGCTTGCGCATTTGTTAAACAGCTTACCAATTTGAGGGGGAAGTGCTTGGGCAGGCGCAGCGACAGTGCGGCATGATTGCAAACACCTTGCATATTAAAAAATGCAGCGCGGGCGCATTCAAAAAGCCGCTTGCTTGTTTAAGAAGAGGGCGCTCTTGCGCGGGCGGGAAAAAACGCGCCATCCGCAAGACAGACGGCGCGATATGCTTTTACTCTTGTATCATAAGCCCCGCGTACCCGCATGGAACCAACACCCTGCCCTTGTAAAAGTCGGGAACTCCCGCGTTCGAGGGCATTTTGTATTTACCGAGCAGTTTTGGATTTTCCGGCTCGGAAAAATCGTACACCCCCACGACCCCGTGCACCCTATTTGCAACCGCGAGCTTTTTAGACTGTTCGTCATACATCGCCAGCCCCTCGTCTGATCCCTGCGGGAATTCTGCGCGCGCCCTCGAGGAGTTGTCATTTGAAACTTCCGGCAATTTATCGCCACCGGGGAAAGGTTGACGCTTTAAATCTTTGTTGGGCGCCGGATTTTTAGGATCGTCGAACGCATACCCGCCGCGGCACATTGTTATAAGTTTGTCGCCAAAAGCCGCTACGGAACCCGTCTGCGAGCAAAGAGGGTAGTCGTCATAAAAAGTCATCTTCGGCTTGGCGCCAGACAAGTCGAAAATCATTCGCCCGCCGCAGTGGCGGTTTAGGGCAAAATACTTTCCGGAAGATAGGCGGCGCGCGCCGTAATCGTTGTACAAAAGCTGGCTGCCGTTCTGCGACAGCGCTGGCCTCGGATTTTTGCCGGATATGTCGAAGAACCATATCGCAGGGCCGGCTGTCGAAGCGCCTATAAATTTGCAGCCGTCGAACGCCCAGACATTCTGGGCGAATCCGCGCCATAGGCGCTCCCGGGGGATTCTCGCAATTTCGCGCGGGGTGAACCCTCCTTTTTTCGCCGCTGTCTGAGCATTTGATATGTCGTAAATGCCTATTCCTTCAAAACCCTCGGCAACTACGAGAATATCGTCGGAAATCTTGACGTCGGTCGCATACCCGCATTTCAAGTGCCCTACCACAGGGGTGTTTTTGTCTGCAAGGTTGAAAATCAACACGCCATCGTGCGAAGCCGTCGCGTACGCCAAATCCCCCTTCACTGCAACCGCCCGCACAGGATTGGACGAATCCGCAATAAGCGCCTTAAATCCTTCAACCTTGCCCGGGCTGAACTTTGCGCCGCGCGCCGGCGAAGTCTCGGCAGGCTTTGTTTGGATTTTTGCGATGCCAGGGAATTCCGCCATATAAATGCCCGTAAAGTTTCCCGCAACATACAAAACTCCGTCGCCGACGGCTATTGATGCAACAGCGTCGCCCTGTGGGATATTGGGATCGAGAATCTGCTTGTATATGATTTTTAAAGAGGAGTCGTCCGGGGCGACTTTCGGAAGTATGAAATTCCCGATTATTTTGGGGTTTGACTTGTCTGAAATATCCACGACAAATACTCCGTTAACCGTATCCGAGGCGAAGCAGTAGTTTCCGGACACGCGCGGAGTCCAGAAATCGCATGGGCCAAAATATATTTTCGGGAACTCTACACGGGACAATTTTTTGGGATTTTTCCTGTCGGATATGTCGAAAATTTCGAGCCCATGCCCCGCCCCGTGCCGCAATTGTTTAGGGCCGCTCTTCTTGTGTTGCCCTGTGGAGGCGTACAAGAAATCTCCCACAACGTCTATGCCGTCGCCGTAGCCGTCGAGCTTGACTTTTGATATGGTTTTCGGATTTGCTGGATCCGAAAAATCTATGGCTGTAATCTCCCCCGCTCCCCAGTCGCCGCTATAAACGATGCCATCCCTATAATAGACGGATTGGGACTCCTGAGTTACAATCGACGAAACATGCTTCATTCTCTTCGGATTTGAAACGTCCACGCATTGCACGCCAAACACCCTGTTGCCGATAAAAGCGTAGCCGTCGGCGACATCAAGGCCCGTCGCCATTTCGGCAGTGTCGAAATGCGAGAGTATTTTAGGATTGGAAGGGTCCGATATGTCAACCGACCAAAGCCCGCACTGGCGGGAAGTGAGAAAAGCTACATTGCCCATTATTTTAAGCTGGCGCACATTGCCCATTCCGTCAACAAACCCTATTTTTTTAGGCTGTTTTGGGGAAGAAATATCGTACACCGAAAGCCCGTTATTTTCGAGGGCGTAAAGTTTTCCCCCCGATATTTCAAGCGCCATCGTTCCCTTTGTTCCCTCCACTTTCGAGAACTCGATAGGGGCTCCATATCGCGGGTCCGAATGGGAGTTTTTTATTTTGGCAGTTTCTGCAAGTGCGCAGGCGGCAAAAGACACCGCAAGAAAAGTTGCTAAGAATTTCATGCCGCAAAGAAATATTATACGCAAAAGGCAATGTCAACTAGCAATGCGAAGGCGCAAATTGATGCAGAAATTAAAAAAAAGTACTCTAACGAACAAATTTTTGTTGCGTTCCCGATAAAAATGGGGTTGTATCTTCAACTTAACCATAAAACCGGCTCGGCTAAAACGGAAATTTCCGACTAACTTTCGGGCCTTCGACGGGGAAAGCGGACGTCATAAAAATCCGCCCTGCGTCGCGAAAGATTTAAAAACAACAATTCATCACACAAGGAAAAAGCACCATGTCAAGAGTATGCGCAATAACCGGGAAACGCCCTGTTAAAGGTCGTAAGATTATCCACAAAGGCCAGAGCAAGAAAAGCGGCGGCATCGGCTTGCAACTCGTCAAGCAGAACAAGCGCACCTTCAAACCCAATGTCCAGAGAGTGCGCGTCCGCGCCGAAGACGGCTCGGTAAAGCGCTTGTGGGTTTGCACAAAAGCCATTAAGGCGGGTCTCGTAGAAAAGGCGTAGTCAAGCGCACCTTCTAAGCTCCCTCCCGACATCCGCGCATAAGCGGGTAATTGCGGGAGGGATTTTTTTTGCAAAGATGTTTGGCAAAAACCAATCTTTGCATTTGGGAACTTCACATCGCGCGCAAATTTAGGGGAATTTGCCCCCGCATATTCCAATGCAGACTTATTCCAATGCAGACTCTATGCGCAGCCTATCAAGCCGAAAAAAATATTTGGCGCAGGCAGTTTACTATTTTGGCAGCTGAGGAAAAATGCTTATCTGATGTTTCCGAATTGCGGTATTTTTAAGTATGCGCTATAAAGGCAAAAATACCCTGACACTTATCAATAATCAAGAAACACTATTCCCACAGAAGATATTGGCCGAAATAAACTAAACGTGCGCATTTGGACTCATAGCCAAATTCTTCGAATAAATAATATTTGCGCTACATAAATAAAACCGCATAAAACGGCCCTGTTGCAAAAGCGCACCGTGCTTTTAGCGCAAAATTGCATAAAAAAGGCGCGAATGTATCGCGCCATATCCTTAACTTTCGCAATGCGCATCGGCGCATGGAAGCTTTTTGGGGGTTGATCAAGATTTATGGGTTAATCCAAACCTAAGAATACAAACTGCTTGCTAAATTTAAGATCCTGCTTTGTAGCAAGCTCAATCTTGTATCCGTATTCTTTTTTCTCGATCTGAATAACCGGCGAAGATTTAAAATTATCCCTTATATAATTCAAAATCGCCTCCGGTATAATGGAATTTGGGACGGCAGAAGTTTTAGCGGAAACTTCCTTCCAAACACCATCGGAATCAAATTCTATTTCAGTGCCGTCCGTATATACGATATCGTAACCATCGGTAATTGCCCCGAGAAAGCTTCTGTCCTGTTTGACAACGGCCACCTTCTTGTCCTTAAAATTTGCGGAGGCAAACTGCTGGGCCGTTTGAGGCAACGCCGAGAAGTCTACAAATTTGTCATCGGCGTATCCGGTGATTGCGGAAAATATTAACGATACCGTTATAATTGATATTAATTTTTTCATCTATGTAGTATTTGTTTTTTTAAACGGCTTTGGGCCGAATTCCGTTATTTTGACTATTTATCTTTAAAAATTGTTCATCGGAAAAATTTTTTTTGTTTTAATATAAAAAATTCCGCACTCAACCGCAAATTGCAGAATGAATTAGATGATCTTTACGCAAAATCTTGCCGAGCCTACTACCGTATAGGTCAAAAAAAATACCGCCAATAATTTAAAATAAATCAACGCCGATTTTTAGCCTTGATAACCTTGGCGACTCAAAAAAACAAAAACAAGCCGCCGCCACTTAAATTAGGCATAAAAAAATCCGCCCCCTCAAAAGAAGACGATAACCTTCTAAAAAAAGTCGAGCGGGCGGGATTCGAACCCGCGACCCTCTGGTCCCAAACCAGATGCGCTAGCCAGGCTGCGCTACCACTCGATTTTCGAGTTATTCCACCCTATTTCTTCGATTTTGTCAATTACTCATTTTTATAAACTACGTCTAAGAAAATAAAAAAATCCCGAAACCTTGTCCGGGATTTTTGCATAAATGCCATTGTTCTGCACTGCGCAGATTGCCCGCACCTTCGGCACTACTTCTTGGCAGGCGGCGGGGGCGGAGGCGGCGGAGCGACAGGCGCGGGCGCCGCGGGATCGACGTCAACCATCTCAACGTCGAATATCAGAGTCGAATTCGGGGGGATTCCGGGAATTGCCTGATTGCCGTATCCAAGCTTTGCAGGAATGTATAGGCGAGCCTTTCCACCCTTGCCTATCTTCTGCAAACCTTCCCTAAATCCAGGTATTACGCGGCCAAGATTGAACTCTGCAGGGGCGCCGCCGTGTTTATCGGTACTATCAAAAATAGTTCCGTCAACAAGCTTGCCAGTGTACTTTACTACTACATTGGAATTTTCGGAAGGCAGCTTTGAGTCGCCCTTAGCGATGATTTCTATGGCGAGCCCCGTGGGAGACTTTTCTATGCCTTCTTTCTTTTCAAGCTCTTTCCAGAATTCGGCGGCTTGGGCATTGGCGCGTTCGGCGGCTTTTGCGGCATTCGCCTCGGCGCGAGCGCGGAGGAATTCAAAAGCCTTCTGCCCTTTTTGCATTACTTCGTCGGGAAGCTTCTTAGTTTCGTTTACTACTTTCATTCCCTCGACAAATGCGTTAAACTCTTCGGGAGTGAATTCCAGTTCAAGCAGCCCGTTGCGCTCAAACATTATCATTCCGAATGTTTTTATGTAGTCTTCTTTTGTCTCGGCCATGGATATCGTAGCTGTCGCGAGGGCTAGTGCGCCCGCGCATATAGCAGTTATGGTTTTCCTTGTGTTCATATTTTTATAGAATGGATTAATTTCTCCTTTTTATGCGTTGACCGACAGTCAAACATATTCGTTCCAAGATTTCAATTTAAAAGCTCGCCCGCGCGGAACTTTTTGCAAGAGCTGAGCGTCGGTTTATATATCGGCGCAATAGTCGCAAAAATTTAACTTATTTATTGCCCGCAGCAAATGCCGCATATATATAAGAGCGCATGAATTCTCAAAATTACCGATTGCAGGTCTGGTATTCCGGGCGCGTACAGGGCGTCGGATTCCGATGGAAAGCCGCTGAAACGGCCAAGGGCTACGACGTGTGCGGATATGTGGAAAATCTCGACGACGGACGGGTGCACTTGTGCGCGAAAGGCGAGAAATCAGAAGTCCGCGCCTTTGCCGACAGGCTCGCAGAAGTCATGGGGGATTTCATACGCTCCGTCGACGAGCGCGAAGACCTCTGCGACACCCAATACCGCGGCTTTAAAATAAAAATTTAGCAGCCTCACTCAATCCAACCCTTGCGCCAATTCCACATATGCAAGAAGCTATAACAGTTAAAAATCTAAAAAAATACTACCGAAGCGGCGTTCGTGCCCGCGCGATAGTCGCACTCGACGGCGCAAGCTTTTCAGTAAAAGAAGGCGAGATTTTCGGGCTGCTTGGCGCAAACGGCGCCGGCAAAAGCACGACAATTAAAATCATCACCGGCCTAATACGCCAGAACTCCGGAGAATGCCTAATTTTCGGGAAAAAACTTTCGGTCCGCGAAAAAGCAAAAATCGGCTACCTGCCTGAATCCCCATACTTCTACAAGTTTCTGACGGGCTTTGAGCTGACCGTGTTCTACGCAAAACTCTGCGGAATGTCAAACGCCGACGCAAAACAAGCCGCAATGAAAGCATTAAATACCGTCGGCCTGGACGACGCCGCTGACAGGCCGATTGCGCTCTACTCAAAGGGAATGACGCAACGCGCGGGGCTCGCGCAGGCGATAGTCCACAACCCCAAGCTGCTAATTCTCGACGAGCCCGCATCGGGCCTCGACCCGGTCGGAGCCGACGACTTGTGCAACATCATTCTCCGCCTAAAAAGCGAGGGGAAGACGATACTGCTGTCGTCGCACATAATGAGCGAAGTCGAAAGGCTGTGCGACAGGATTGCCATAATGTCGAGGGGGTCGGTAGCCGCTATGGGAAACACCTCCGAGATGCTGGAAATTAAGGGGCGGTACTCGCTCTCTTTTGATTCGGATTCCCCAGAAATTGTGCGCCAAGCCGCGGAAAACGCAGGCGCAAAATCGACCGCCCTTTCCCCTGCAAAAATAAAACTCGACGAATTTTTTAGGAGAATCGCAAAAAAATGAAACGCGCTTTTATAATAGCCGCAAACACTCTGAAAGAATCGCTCAGGCAAAAGCTTATATTGCTGCTGGCCCTTGTTGCAGTGGTTCTCGTCGCTTCGTCAAACTATTTTCTAAAACTCGACCTCGGACATGAAAAACTGAAATTTGTGTTTGATTTCACATCGGGAGCGCTCGGTTTTTTCGGGTCGATTATAGCGATAGTTTCGGCATGCCAGCTTTTTCACTCGGAATTTGAGAACCGCACCGCAATTACGCTTTTGTCGAAGCCCGTAGGATACGCCGGGTTCGCCTTCGGCAAATCCGGAGGGGCGTTTGCAGTTCTCGCTTTATTCTGCGCGGTAGTCGCGCTCTGCGGCTGCGCGATGGTCGCCATCGCGGACTCTCAAACAGCGCATTCCGAAAACTCCGCGCCGCTTTCCCCAAACTACTTTGGAATCGCGGTCTTCGCGGCGATTCAGTGGCTTAAACTTTGCACGGTGGCGGCGCTGTCTGCGCTAATATGCTCGGTTTCAACATCGCTACTTTTTTCAGTGGCAGTATCGTTCGGGGCGATCGCGATATGCTCAATGGGTGAAATAGGAAATTCCCTCGGAGCTCCTGAAACGGCAATGTCGGATATAGCCGCAATAATATTCCCAAATTTGAGGGTCTTCAACGCCTCGGAGGCGTTCGCGTTTGCGCCGGTGGACGTTTCGGCCGCGGCAGCAGCCGCGGTATACGCCGCAATTTACATAGTTTTGTGCCTGTCGCTCGCCGCGTGGGCGTTTTCAAAAAGGGAATTTTAAGATGTTCGTATTCGAGATACTGCGCCGAATCCTTGTATTCGCGGCGGCATTTGCGGCTGCGGGGCTCTTGACTCGCCCCATACTGAAGGAGGCGGCAAGCCCAACGCCAAAGTCGCAATCACAGGAAACTTTGAAAGCCGCAATCGGGGCCGGGACAATATTTGAGGTTCTCGGAGGATACGCATCTCTAGCGGCAGATTTTGCGTGGATAAAAGGATATATCGATTGGACAAAAAAGGATATTTCTTCGTGCACAGCCTCTATGGAACTCGCTGTTGCGCTAGATCCGCAAATGAAGCAATTCTGGCGCGACGCAGCCGCGATAATAGCTTTCGACTATCCTTATTGGCAGCTTCCCGGAGGTAGGGCGAACGCCGAATCCGTCGAAAAGCTCCATATGTTAAAAATATTGTACGGCAAGGCGGGCTTAAAATTCATAGACAGGGGGCTAAAAATTTTTCCTAACGACAACAGCCTGCTTATCCAAAAGGCCTCAATAGCAATGTCGAATCTCGACGACTACAAAATAGCCGAAGAATGCTACCAGATAATGTCCCAAAAAAGCGACGCCCCAATATATATACTCCGCCGCTACGCCGCCATACTAATGCGCAACGGCAAGTTTGCAGAGGCGTTAAAGGTATTGGAGCGCATGTATCCGCAAATACCGGAGGACTCTCCTTTGAAGCCGAAAATCCGCGAGCAAATACGGACTACGCGCGGGCTTGTAGAGAAGTCAAAGATATAGGGAATCGCACCGGGCTGCCGAAAAAGATAAAAAAAAGCTTGCCAAAGCATAGCATTGGGGTAGTCTGCAATACTTAATTTTCGGGCCGTAGCGCAGTCTGGGAGCGCGCTTGCATGGGGTGCAAGAGGTCCCGAGTTCGATCCTCGGCGGCCCGACCATTTTTTAACCGCAATTATTTGCGGTTTTTTTTGGCTAACTTCGAGAATACGCAAATTCAGGGTCAATACCAAAGGTTGGGGTCAATACCAAAGGTTGTGGAATAGGTTGATTTTTTGGGTCAACACCAAAGGTTGTGGAATAGGTTGATTTTTTAGATTTGCCTTT
>ENA-UOJE01000073-UOJE01000073.1-human-gut-metagenome-genome-assembly--contig:-C23-NODE-73-length-128689-cov-23.582443_pt1 | contig 128689 bp, 105 predicted proteins | sample MGYA00242341_ERZ723888 | MGnify/ENA metagenome assembly ERZ723888 | reverse complement strand
AGATTTCTTTCGTCTACAGCAAGGAGATCCTCTCTCAGCTTGAGAATATTATTCCGCGCAGTCTTGCAACTGAAATCCAAGAGGCTCTTTATAAAATGGATGTTGATGCCTTACAAAGAGGTTTGGAAAAATATCTGATGCAGACGATCAGCTTCTATGATGCCGCAAATGAGTCGTACTATCATGGCATGATCGTAGGTCTGTGCGCTATGATGATTAACAGTTTCCGCATCACATCCAACCGTGAATCCGGAAATGGGCGATATGATGTTCAGATGCTCCCGTTGACAAAGCATTTTCCCGGTTTCTTAATTGAGATAAAAGCAGAAAAGGACTGCTCCGAAGAACAGCTTGAAGCGCTTGCCCAAACTGCGCTTCAGCAAATCAATGACCGGTCCTACAGCGCCGAGATGCAGGCGTTGGGAATCAAGTCAATTATTAAATACGGGCTTGCGTTCTCCGGCAAGAGCGCACGCATCGCCGCCGAAAAACAAACCATTGCATAAGCGTTTTTATTCAGCAGACTGCCTCGCTCCAAAGGCAGTCTGCTGATATGTTTATCGCCGGGGCCTATTTCCTTGTTTATGCGGCGCAATTTCTGAGTCGTTCTCTGTGACAAGTTCACCTTGTCAAAATAACCGGCGGGGCGGGCTTGAATGTAAAAGTGAAGTTCCTTATGTAATATACTCTGGAAAGAGAACTGCCGTAGATGCCCCTCAAAATGCGTTTTTTAGACGTAAAATAGGTGAGAGAAGGGGGGATTGCAGTATTTTTATGCGGTAATCGTCAATTTTTGGCACAGCAGAGCAGACCGGATAAAGGTTCCCGTTGTCAAAGTGAGCTTCACCCCGCCATTACAACCTATGGCGGCCACAGTCTGCCTAAGTAATGGGGCAGCTAAATAAAATTGGAAGAGGACTCCGCCCGCGATCAACTATGACCTTACGGTTTCTGCAAGCGAAGCTTAAGCATTACATCATCTGCTGGGATCGGTTGAATTTCTGTTATTCGGAAGAGTTCACGAAACTCATCGGATGCTGCCGGTTCAATTGGCACCGTATCTTATCATGACGCACGAAACGGAGCAACATTAATGACAAGGTGAACAGCGGGGGGAGGTACAAAAAAGAGTTAAAATGATAAGTTCACTTTGTCAAAATAACCCGGCGGGGCGTCGGGGGGAGGCGGAACGAATTGAACAAAAACAAGGTTTTGTTCAATTAAGGGGAGAGCAAGCCTGGGGAGGGGGGTTATTTTGAGGTTATTTTGACAAAATGACGTCCGCTCTCTTTTCTTCCCGCTTCACGAGCCAGACGGCAAGTGTGCGCACGAGCAAAACGCTGACGAGCACCAAGCGCACATAACTACACAGAATGTTGATGAAGAAATCTGGGAAGAAATGGCTGCAGCTGTGCAGGTTGTCTCTCCACAGCGGCATGACGCCGTAGCGCATCAAAAGCGGCAGCACAACGAGCGCGGCAAGCCACCCGACAATAAGCCATGTGACCTCTTTTTTCGTTGCGGGCAGCCTGAGCGTCCGGTAATCGATGATTGGGAGCCCTTTTTGCTGGATTAAAATTCAAAATAGTAATTACTTAATACGATAATTCCATTTTGATGCTTTCACATCGCCACAAGGATTGAAATGAGCGTCACATCCAACAAGAGCGTAATAAGTTCTCCCATCCTCTTCCGTATAATATGCCATATCATCGCCAGTCTGCCAGCCCCAGAAGAATGCAATCACAAGTTTTCCAAACGGTTCGAAGAAAAGATGCAGGCATTGCTCCAGCCAAAGACTATCTGCATCATGATTCCAGAATACATATCCAAATAGCAAAAACGGCGGTGATCTCGGGATCATCGCCGTTCTATTATTCCGATATTTGTCGAATGCTGGTTGATATTGTTCCGATGAGGATGTATACTTTAGTTGGTGAAATTGCATATGATAATACATATTAGGTTGCATTTAAGCACAATTGGACATTTATAGAACGGTTTTAATTTTTCTAAATCTCATTTCAATTAAGAAAGGATTATCTTATGTTTAAACGACTGAAAATAAGTGATTGGCGGCAGTTTTCAAATGTTGATATATCTTTTCATCCACACCTAACTGTACTGACTGGAGCAAATGGTGCTGGAAAAACCACCATCCTTAATCTGCTATCTCAAAGTACAGGTTGGGACCCACAATTTGTAAGTTCCTATGAAAAAGATAAAGCAGGTATATCAAAGTATTTTAATAGCTTGAAAAATATAGGGAAAAGATTTTTTATCAAAGCATCTAATACTCCGAATGCCGTAGAAAACAAATTAGGAGAATTAGAGTTTTCTGATGGTACCATCGCAGATTTGATTCTTCCGCAAAACGTATCCAGCGGTACGTATAGTATTACTACCAAAGGCGGCAAAAAAGAAAAAGGCGTTTACATAAGTTCACACCGCCCAAGTTTTCCTTACAGAGCAGTTAAAACAATTCCAACTTCAGTTGCTACTCGTGAGCAAATTTTTAAGAAATATGACGATTTTAATAGAAAATTCGTCTTTGATACATATCGCGATTCAGACAAGCTATCCGCTACTGCACTTATCAAAGAAACAATCGCTTCATTAGCAATTTTTGGATATGGAAATCAGTCTGTCGTTGCCAATGAAAATGCGAAAAAGCTTTTTGAAGGCTATGCTGATATTCTTAAAATTGTATTGCCTCCAAAGCTTGGCTTTGAAGGCATCTCAGTTATTGTGCCCGAAGTAATGTTGTGTACAAAAACAGGAAATTTTCCCATTGATGCTGTATCTGGTGGTATTTCGTCCATCATTGATATCACTTGGCAGTTGTATATGTTTGCAGATACTTCTGAATCTTTTGTTGCAATAATTGATGAACCAGAAAATCATCTTCACCCTGAACTCCAAAGGAATTTCTTAGGTAATCTTATCAAGGCATTCCCTAATGTCCAGTTTATCGTAGCTACACATAATCCTTTTATGATTACAGCTGAAAAGGATTCAAATGTTTTTGTTCTTAATTATAGTGATAATAACAAAGTCTTTTCTTGTCAATTGGATTATATTAACCGTGCCGGAACATCCAATGCCATACTTAGAGATGTTCTTGGTATCGACAGCACACTACCGATTTGGGCAGAAAAAACGCTCAATGATATTGTAACAAAGTATAGTCGATCAGCACTTAACAATGCTACTCTCGCAGCTTTAAAGCAAGATTTGACGGAAATCGGACTATCTGACTATATTCCAGTTTCCATTGCCCGTGTTGTAGAGGAGAATAATGCCAATGAGGAAAATTAAAAAGACTCCTAAACCACAGGTTCTTATTGACCACGCAAAAGAATGGACTACTGAGTACTGTGCTTGTCTAAATGCAGGAAATAAGCCATCTGACACAGTTGCTAATCGTTATAATCACCCTGAAATAAAGACCGCTTTGGAAAAAGAAACACACGAAAAATGTGCTTATTGCGAAAGTAAGATCAAACATATTTCTTACGGTGATATTGAACACATATTACCAAAAAATAGGGATGCACGTCCGGATTTATACGTTGAGTGGGCAAATTTGACTTTATCATGTGAACAGTGTAATCGCTCTGGAAAACGAACGTACTACAATCCCAAGCTATCCCTTGTAAATCCGTATACTGATGCCCCAGAGGATTTTTTACACGACATTGGACCTCTTGTCATGCCTATTCCTGGAAATGATAGGGCGATTGTCACAGAGAAGGTTCTAAAACTAAACCGCTCTACTTTAGTTGAAAGACGCACAGAAAGAATAATGATGGTTGAAATACTTCTGCAATCTTGGGCTAAAGAAAAAAACGCAACAATAAAAGACCTTCTGTCTGATCAACTACATGATGAATATGCGGAAGATAAGGAATTTAGCTCCACTGTGAAAAGCTTTCTTAAAGCAAACGGATTTCCTGTAAAAGATGTTTCTTAACATACTTTTCATATGATGAGCGGCCGCTTAACTAAATAATCTAAACACTGATGTCCGGGGAGCCATTTGGCCCTCCGGGCACCGTTTACATTAGTGGCGGCGCTATACCAGTTGCCGCTATACCACTTGCCGCTGCATCCCGCCTGCTCCAAAACAGTCGCATCGGTCTCAATGTCGCTCGGGCAGAAGTAGCGGGTCAGCATGGCAAGAAGCTGTCCCCCGGTCGCGGTGCCTGTAGGACTGTATTTGCCGTTTCCAATACCGCCCACCATCTTTGCCCCGGCTGCTTTCTCGATTGCCGTATACGCCCAGTGGCTGGCGGGCACATCACTGAATGTAGGGGCTGCTGCAAAGGCGGGTACTGCCATAGTCGCGCTCAATGCTGCCGCAATGACTGCGGACAAGATTCTTTTCTTCTGCATATTCTCTCTTTACCTCCGACACAATGATCGTATATCGGGCAGTGCAGATATGTGATTGTATTCTACTCTGGTTTTCAAACAGTTTCAATATCAGAACGCAAAAGGTCATCCCTCGGCGTGATGACCTTTTGCGTTAAATGGTATCTTCCAAATAAAAGACAAATCCGAACCCATCCCCGATTAGGAACAAGTTCGGATTTTGTCGTTTTGTGTGAACTGAACACTATGGATCAATCCGAAAAATAAAAACCGAAATGCAAACCAATGACATCCTCGGCGATATACGATGATAACCGCAAAGAAGAACATAAATACTTTCTTAAAGCGCTATCGTCAATTTTATGGTTCGCCTACCTGCTGGCTGCATAAGACAATTTTGCTCACGAATTATTCCCCGTGAATTTGCTTACCATCAATTGTGTACCCCTACCTTGATAATATCCTCCCTGCGTGGTATACTACCATATAAGTAGCGACGTACGCGTCACAAGTTCGAGGTGAAAGAAATGATTCAACGCAACTATTATCTGGATCGGCTCATTCGTAATATGTGGAATGGCGAGATCAAAGTCATTACCGGCATCCGCAGATGCGGAAAATCGGTGCTGCTCTTTGAGTTGTTCGATGAATATCTCCGCAATCACGGCACGGATGCCACGCAAATCATTAAAATCGAACTGGATCAGCGGCGGTATTATAAATACCGCAATCCCATTACGCTCTGTGAGTACGTGGAGCAGTTGGTGCTTGGACAGCAGGATAAAAAGCTCTATCTGTTCATTGACGAAGTTCAGCTCACCGCTAAAGTCATAGATCAGGAAAACGGCGGGATCGAGGTCACGATCTATGATATGCTCAACGAGCTGAAAGCATATAAAAATCTCGATGTCTATGTGACCGGCAGCAATTCCAAGGGACTGTCCAAGGATATTGCAACGGAGTTCCGTGGCCGCACCACGCAGATCCATGTATTCCCGCTTTGCTTTGAAGAGTTTTACTCCGCTGTCGGTGGTGATGAACGCAAGGCACTGGACACTTATATGCTGTACGGCGGTATGCCGCGCCTGCTTGCCATGCAGGATGATAAGGATAAAAAGGATTATTTGTCCTCTCTCTACACGGAGATGTATGTAAAAGATATTGTTGAGCGAAATGGCATCGAGCGTGAGGATATTCTGAATGACATTCTCAATTTCCTTGCCTCTCAGATCAGCTCCCTGACGAATCCAACGAACATCGCAAACGCTATCGCCAGCATGAAAAACGAGAAGGTCAATCCCGCGCTTGTTTCTAACTATGTGCAGGATATTGTTGACGCGTTTCTGATTTCCGTAGCAAAGCGCTATGATGTCAAGGGCAAGACCTATTTTAACTATCCGAACAAGTACTACTATACGGACATCGGTCTTCGCAATGCGCGGCTGAATTACCGACAGTATGATCCCGGTCGTATCATGGAAAACCTGATCTACAACGAGCTTTTGCGGCGCGGCTACTCGGTCGATGTCGGCGTTGTAACCGATCGAACAAAGGGCGCCAATACGCAAAAGGAGATCGACTTTGTGGTCAATGATGCTGACCGGAAAATCTATATTCAGTCTGCATTCCGGATGGACACGGAGCAAAAGACTGCGTCGGAGCTTGATTCTCTGCTGCTTACCAAGGATTTTTTCAAAAAAATCATCGTTCGTATGGATATCCCGCATAACTTCTACGATGAAAACGGGATTTTCCACTGCAACCTGATCGACCTGCTTCTCGGGCGAGTCGAACTGTTCTAAATGCTCTGTGGAATCTATGCCACTGCGTATGGCGTTCAATAGCTGCGTTTTTGACCATCCACGGCATAGCGCCTGCTCCAGATACCATTTTCGCTCATCTCTTGCCAGCACTGCCTCCACAATGACCACATTCAATGTCCAGCCGATTTTCATTGCCAGCCGGAGGAGCAGTTTGTCATTTTCATAGACCTTATAAAAATCGTGCATCCGGCGCACATTGCGCGGGGAAAAGCCTGTGCGGTCAGGGAGATTTGTCTGTAAGAACTCTGCCGCTGCAACTGCCGCGCCTTTCTCCGGGCGGTGGCTGACAGCCTTGCCGATGGCATAGATTTCGTCCATCTGCGAAAGATTTCGGGCGAGAATTTCCGTAAGTTTTCGGTACATGACACTGTAATCGGCAGCTTTTTTAACGTTCATGGCTTCTCCTTTCTGCGCTGCCGCGCATGGGATGTTCTGTTGTTTCATTATATAAATACTGTTTTTCGTACTTTAACTCGGTTTTCTTCATAAGGACTGAGCGGGAAGTATGAAGCGTGCTTCGTGGAAGTGAACTTCATTTCGACATAAAATCTCCATAGTCAATTTAACTATGGAGGTTTTCTGAATGAAACCATACCCGGCGCTGCTCGCAGAGCTTCTCTCCAAGGAACTGTATTCCCTGCGGCAGCAGAAATCGCTGACGCAGGAAGCCATGGCAGAGCAGCTTCGCATTTCCAGCCGCGCATATAGCGACTTGGAACGTGGGAAGTACGCCGCCTCCGCCCCGACCTTGCTGTTTCTTTTTTCTATGCTGGAGGCGGATGCGCAGCGTGTGCTGATTCAGCAGTTTATGAAACAGGTTCAAGCATTGGAGGGGACAGATGCTGCATGAACGACATAACGGATATTGCCGAAGTATATGACCTGTTATACCGCCTCGGTTTCTCTGCGACAAACACCGCATTCTTTCAGTTATCCTACGCGGTCTATCATAACTTCGGAACTCATCTCATCGGAAGTGTTTTTTTGTCAAACCACATTTTACCGAAATTTGAGTTCCTTGGGAAGCGGCGTATACCGCTTCCCTTTTTATTTTGCCAATGATAACTTTACACTAACATCATCTACAACGCTTAGGAAACATCGGAATATCGCAAAACGCCTGAAAAAGTATTTCTGCTGACGCAGATAATACCATTATGGAGATTCAGAAAAATGCTTCAATTATTGGGTGGCCGCTGAGCAGCGCATCTGTGGCCGCTCACGCGCGCAATATGCAGCCGCTTTTTTTGATGAGAAATCGTAAATTATTCGGCGGTTCTGATGCGGCAGTCCTCTGTTTTTAGAGATGAGTTATAGCGAAACACGCACGAAAAATATCGTCGGTTTCGAGGAAAACTGAACTCGTTTTTACGAATTTCGGCTCTGTTCTTTGAGCGAGTTCTTCATAGAACCCAGCCGGTTTTTCGCCGGAATTGACGCTGCTTTCGGCGGAATGGAGCTGTGCGATCTGCGTAGTTCGACCGCTGAGCGACGCATCTGCGGCCGTCCACGTACGCAATATGCAAGCTGCTTTTGCTGATAAAAATGCTGCGGAATTTCCGCACAAGCGCGCCAACGACGGCAGCTTTTTTCTGATGATTTTGCGCGCACATCAGTGTTTTTTACTTTGCATTTAGCTGCTTTGCACGCTATAGAGACGACTGAAAGCGTCCAAATTCTCATCGGGAAAATTTATTTATCGGCCCTTTTACGAGAGAAAAAAGATGGCGGAATGTGTTCCACGCGAGTCGCAAAGCGCGTCCTGCGTGAGCAAAAAACACATTCTGCTGTCTCTTTTTTTTGAGTACTCCTGACTGGGTTTGATGCAATTTAACTGCGGAGTTCTTCCCCGTCTTGGCGCTCCACGGTCATGAAAAGCGGAGGAAAAATGAGAATGAACGGAGCGCTCTTTGAATCTTTTCCACTCAGAAAATGAAGAAGAAACACACATCCGCTGCCCTGCTTGGGCGGCGGCAACGGCGCTTATCGGCCACGATTTCAGACCGGGTTTCGGGTTAAGTTTCGCCGCATTTCGGGCTGAATCCTGCCGCATTGCTGCCTGAGCGGGCGGCAATATGATGGCAAATGCGGCTGTGTTTCATCCTCTAAAAGCGTCCGTCCATGGGGCTGACAGGCAGCAGTTGAGCCGAAAAAAGTCCCGATCAATGCCTCGGATGAACCAAAAGTCCCCACAAAAAAAGAGACGGGCGGCTATCTTCCGCCTCCGTCCAATCGCGTCCTGGCAGCCATTTTTTTATCAAATCCGCGAGCGTTATAAATGCACGGGTAAACAGATATGCACAAAATGGGGTTGACATCCATAAGGATGTATGATAAGCTGTGCTCAGATCAGATTATGATTCAGGAGCCGCACTAGGTATGGTACGACCTATATGGCGCATGGGCTCGCCGCAGTAACCGTTGTGAAATGGAAAAGTGCGCCACGGACCCGGCATGAGTAATCTTCGTGAAAGTGTCGGTAAGTAAAACGTATCTGTCCCAATCCACCCTATGTGATAGCAGCCGGGATGCTGTAAATCTCCCGGAGAGACGCGCCCTCTGCAAAGACGCCGACAGACCCTAACTGCCGTGGAAACGAAAAGGGACTGCACACATAAGCAGGTTAAAAAAGTGTTGGGGAGCGATTCCTATAAACTGCACACATAAGCAGGTAAAAAAAGTGTATTGCCGATTGTCGAGATTCCAAATGGAGCTGGCATGAGGCGGCCCCTGGCTTTAACAGACGAAACAAACGAGCAGAAGAACTCTGTAAAGTGAAAAATAGATTTAAAAAATAAACAGACAGGAGGCCGGAATGGGACGCAGAAACAAAACATATTCCAAGGATCTGCATCAGCAAGCCTATGACCAGCTGACAGGGATGCTGGCATTCGGCGAGAGCAAAAAAGAGGCAATGGCCAACGGCACGGCGAAGAATAAAATATTTTCTCACGCCACCTATAAAAACTACTGGAAGCACATCAAATATTTTTTGGGATACATCAAGGAGAAGCATCCTGAGTGCACCACCTTGAAGAATGCAAAGAAGTATGTCAACGAGTGGCTGCGGACCAGAGTGGATCAGGGCCTCTCCGCATGGACGGTGCAGCTCGAAGCGAAAGCGCTGGGAAAGCTGTACGGAATTTCTCCGGATGACGAGGCGTACTTTGACCCGCCGAAAAGAAACCGGCAGGATATTAAACGAAGCCGCGGAGACCGGGTGCGGGATCAGCACTTCTCAAAGACGAACAATGATGAACTGATAAAATTTTGCAGAGGGACCGGCCTGCGGCGAAGAGAATTGCAGGAGCTGCGGGGAAAGGATCTGGTTTCCAGGGAGCAAATCGAAGCAGAGCTTGCTGAACTGGAGGAGATCCCCAAGGCGCAGCAAGCGCCGAGCGTCGCGCGGCGTCTTGAGATCCTCCGGGACACGCAGCTGTTTCCGGAGGCGCGGTTTTACACCCATGTCCGCAACGGCAAGGGCGGACGGGAGCGTCTCAGTCCGATCATCGGCAAGCACGCGGATCAGATCGTGGAGCGGATCGCGGACACAGCGGCAGAGGAAAAGGTCTGGCAGCACATCCACACCAGCGCCGATATCCACGGCTACCGGGCGGAGTATGCCACGGCCATCTACAAGGCTCATGCCAGGGCCATCGAGGACATCCCGTATGACAAGGTTAACCGCGGCACGGGGCGGCGTTACCAAAGCGAGGTATACACCTGCCGCAAGGATGAGGCCGGGAGAAAGCTGGACAAGGCCGCCATGCTGGTTTGCAGCAAGGCGCTGGGGCATAACCGTATCAGCGTGGTGGCAGATAACTACATTCGGGGCCTGTAAGGAGGTGCACCACCATGGCTGAATTTGTAAAGAAAACCGCTCTTGGTGGGTATAAGCCGGTGGCGGGCGGACCGCGCGATACGGAGTGTACCCATGTGATTCTGACGTTAGGCGAGTATGACGGGCTGAAACGGGAGATCTCCAGCGCACAGCAGGCGGCAAAAAATGCAGAATACAATGCGGACAAAAAAATCCACCAGATACAGAGCGAAGCGCAGAGCAGAATAACGGATGCAGAGAAGAAAATAGCGAAAAATACAGCAGAATGGGAAAAGAAATTGGCGGCAGAACAGCAGGAAAGCGCTCTGCAGCGAGAGCTGAACGCCAATCTGCTGCGGATCACCAAAGAGCGGGCCAATGCGGAGCGGGGTCTGAAGCCGAAAAAAGAGCATAACGGGTATGTTGTGCTGACGTCAGTGGAAAAGGAATCCCGCTATAAGGATTCGTTTGGACACCCCCGGACGATTACGCTGTGGGAAACGGCGATGGAGACGCCCTATACCGTGGATTTCGAGGCAGAGCAAGTCAGGAGCCTGCTGCAAGAACTGTTTCAAGAGGATGAGGATGAGAGATGGCCGATCTGCCGGATCGGCATCACCGGAAACTATCCGGGCAAATATGCGGATATGATTCAGGATAAGGAATGGCGCGAGGACTATGAGAAGTACAACGTCATGCTGGAACGGTGGCTGAGGGCAAACTACAGGAGGGGTTACTGGGAGTTGGTCTTCCTGCATACAAAGCCCCTGTCCGTTGTTCCGCCGGATATGCGGGCGGGCCGGGGATAAGTATCCCTCCCCCTTCCCTGCTCGCTGTGCGCCCTTGCGCTGAATACAGAAACCCCCCGGTTCGCACGAACCGGGGGTCTTTGTTCTTCCCCACGGCCGGAACCTTCCGACCGCGGCTGGGTTCTATGGAGTTCGGGTTTTGCGGCTTACGCAGCGTCGGGCGGTACGGCGCGGACCGTCCCTCCCCCGCTTTCTCCTGTGCGGCTCTTTATTTCTGCTACTCTAATAAAGTTTGCAGCGCCCGAATGCCGCAGCGAACCGGGACAAACACTGCCGCGAATATGACCCGAAAAGCAGATATTTAAGCTTTTCACCCACTTGACAGTTTAGTGGCTCATTCTTTATAGTTGGGGTGCGGAGGTTAGGGTCTCCGCACCCCTGGCCTTTACCAGTTCAGCAGTTTTTGAACTGCCAGAACGATAAGGCCGGAGATTGTGCCTGCCAGAATGTCAGCCGCTAACTGTTTTCTGGCCTGCGCCATCGGTCTACGCCGACGGCGTTTTTTCTGACCATTTTACCACCCGGTCCTCTTGTGTTGTTTATGATTTTCTGTTCACTTGGAAGGCCGCCTTTAAAAATGTTATCTTTTCCAACGTGATAGCGGCCATGTTAGCGTTTGCCAGGAAAACCACTGGGGCTATTTCAGCCGGACGCCAATAGGCCATTGCTGTAACGATACATAGTTGCCCTCTAGGTGCAAGGTTTTTGCTGGATTTTTGCCAGTTCTCTTGCTTCAATTATACCACGGATTGGCCTCTATGGATTGAAATATAAGGATTTTTCTATTATTCAGTGTACAATAAATATTTTTCGTGTCTACTTTTCTTGACTGCTACACGGTTCCCCTTCAATTTTTGAAATTTAACTGATTGAAAATCGGAAATTTGACTGAATATAGTTGCGAAATCCGGCTGAATGGATTATAGTGGACTCAGCTTATAGTCGAGGTGAACGTTTATGGATAAGCAGAACTACAAACCCCGCGTTATTGATGCAAAGGTGAAAGAATATCTGTCGACCTTTGGTGCCGTTTGCATTGAGGGGCCCAAGTGGTGCGGAAAGACCTGGACTTCCTCTTATCACAGCAAAAGCGAGATCTACATCGGTGATCCTGCCAACAACTTTCAAAACCGCCAGCTGGCGGAGCTGTCTCCTGCCTTGGTGCTGGAGGGAGATACGCCGCGACTGATTGACGAGTGGCAGGAGGTTCCTTCCATTTGGGATGCCGTGCGATACAAGGTGGATCAGGTTGCGGAAAAAGGACAATTCATTCTGACCGGTTCTGCTACTCCTAACCACAAGGGCATTCTGCACAGCGGTGCAGGCCGTATTGCCAAACTGCGGATGCGTCCTATGTCCCTATACGAGTCTGGGGATTCCTGCGGTAAGGTCTCTCTGGAAAAGCTGTGTCACGGTGAGTTGGCACCTGCATTAACCGGCGAAGTGGATCTGAAAAAGTTGATTGAGCTGATTATCCGCGGCGGTTGGCCTGGCAGTTTGGGATTGCCTATTGAACAGGCTACTCTGCTCCCTTTAGAATACCTCAACGCTGTTATCGATGACGACGTGTACCGCATCGACGGTGTGAAGCGCGATACATCCAAGATGCGCTTGTTGTTGCGCTCTCTGGCTCGCAACGAAAGCACTACCGTCACCAATAAGACTTTAATGAAAGACATCAAGGCCGTGGATGACGAGGATATCGACTCCAATACGGTGTCTGCCTATCTGGATATTTTCAAGCGGTTGTTTATTACGGACAATCAGCCGCCGTTCTCCTCTGGAATCCGTTCATCTGTCTGTATCAAGCAAGCCGAAAAGCGGCACTTCTCCGATCCTTCTCTGGCCTGTGCTTTACTGAAAGCTACTCCTGCTGGACTGATGGGCGATCTGGAAACACTCGGCTTCCTGTTTGAAGCCCTGTGCGAGCGGGATCTTCGAATCTATGCAGAATCCTTCGGTGCAAGCTTGTACCACTATCAGGATTATAAAAATCAGGAAATCGATGCTGTCATTGAACTGCCTGACGGCCAATGGTGCGCGTTTGAGATCAAACTGGGAGCCAACCAGATCGACGCTGCCGCCGCCAACCTGCTGGAGATCAAAAGGCAGATTTCAGAAGATACTAAGGGAAAGTCACCGGCCGTGCTCTGCGTACTATGCGGCATGGCAAACGCTGCATATCAGCGGCCGGACGGAGTTTTTGTAGTTCCAATTACGGCCCTAAAGAATTAATCGATGTGTTGTTATGAGACAAAAAGAATATAAACCTTTACCGGAAAAGCATCTTTGGCAACTGGCTTTGCATACCGGACAATGGTGCAGAGCTGTATTGTGCCAAGCACACCGCTTTTTTGATGCGTTGGAGGCAGATAATAGACCGCTTCCGTGGGATGATAGTGAATCTTTCGATATGTTTCTTGCTGATAAAACCTTTTTGATTACCGCAATCCACCATTCTATTGTTAACATGGAAAAGCTGAATGCTGAACTTATCAATCGAGGTGATACCAGCTTTCAGGGTGTTCTGGATTCGATAGCAACAGCGGAGGAGCGAAAGCAAATCCGTATTTGGAGGACCATGAATGAGCACGACCTTGATTATCTATCCAACAACGGGAATTATCAGAAAGAGTTTATCACGACCGTAAAAAAGGGCGATTATACATTTGAAACAAACGCTTTTGTGACTTTGATTCACGGGGATGCAAAGATTTTTCTGATCGGTAGTATTGAAATCGATAAGTTGTTAGTCCGCTTCAAAGAAAATATGGCGCAGATTCAAAAGAAATCAAAAGAAGTATTTGAAAGATATTTCAGATGAAATTGCAGTATTAATTCTGACTGTCTGTGTCGAACGATAGTACCACGCGAAAAATACGGCACCTGTTATAGGCGTAAGCCACAATATACTGTCGAGGAGAAATAGAAAATGGGCAGAATATCTGCTAAAGAAAATAAAAATGATAACTTTACACTAATATTTCCGTGACATTCGAATCATTGTCGAAATATACCCGGCCGAATTGTGCCCACGCTTCGGCTTCAAGGTTTCCGGGTGTTTTTCGGTAATTTTGCTGTGGCCAAATCCATACCATTGCAGATATGCCTTAATAAGAAGACCACCGGCGCCATCGGCAACGGTGGTCAATCTACTATATCGGGAATCTCTTTTCCAGTTCTCAGGCACTTGCGGATAAATGCAACAAACTCATCATAGGTAATATCGTCATAATCGATATCCTCGTATTCGTCAGGACACGCACCGCGAAACTTATTCGCATACTGGAGAGAAAGATCCCGGAGTTCTTCTGTAACAAGACCGTTCCACATACCAAATCAACCCTTTCAGTGCCATCATAGCATGGCTATTCAGATTTGGGAAGAGTTCTTCGAACATTTCCTTGACATCGGGAGCATTGTCGAAATATTCCCGTCCGAACTGTGCCCACGCCTCTGCTTCGAGGCTTCCGGGTGTTTTCCGGTAATTTTGCCGCGGCCAAATCCATACCATTGCAGATATGCCTAAAATATCACCCTTGCCTTCGGCTAACGCTTCAAAGTCGGCGTCAAATTGAATCGAACAAAAGCCCCCTTCCCTGTTGGCTATGCGCCCTTGCGCTGAATATAGAAAACCCCCGGTTCGCACGAACCGGGGGTCTTTGTTCCTCTCCGCGGCCGGAGGATTCCGGCCGCGGCTGGGTTCTATGGAGTTCGGGTTTTGCGGGTCACGCCGCGTCGGGCGGGAGGGCGATGCCCTCCTCGTCCCAGGTGGTCAGCGCGAAGTGATAGGGGCGGCCCTTCTTGTCCTTCTGGCGGTTCAGCTCCGCCAGCAGCGCCTTCACCGTGTCGGGGTGGCGCTGGGCGATGAGCACGGCCTCCCGCACCTCCATATCGTCCGCAACGCAGCCGTCGTGATACATCCGCAGCTGATACAGATCCTCCGCCTTGCTGCCGCCGGCCTTCGCCTCAAAGAGCGTGACGCCCTCCGTGCTGCTGACGAACAGATCCGACTTGATCTGCAGGTTCAGGCACTGATACAGATTCTTCTCCGTGGTGACCCGCAGGACGCCCGGTTCCGCCGACTTTTTCTCTGCCAGCAGACGCACCAGCATCTGCTCCCGTCCCTCCTCCTTGAACGGTTCGGGGATGTTGGCGCGGATCCAGCTGAACAGCGCCGCTACCTTTTCGTCATCCTCGCGCAGACCGTTTTTCGCCGCCTTGGTATCCGGCAGGGCTTCCGCCTGATCGCTGAGAATGTCGATCTGGGCGAGGAAGCGGTTCTGGCTGGGGTGCAGGGCCTTTCCCCAGATCTCGTTGTACAGTCCGTGCTGGATGGCACGGCCGTTGATCCGGATCTCCGCACCGCTGGACGCCATGTTGGCCCGGTAATAGAAGGCATTTTCCTTGCTGCGGCGGATGCTGCCGTAGCGGCAGCAGATGGTCACCGGCCCGCCGCCCAGATCGGTCTCCACCGGGGGCAGCTCCGTCATCTGGCCGTCCCGCCAGTTGGGTTCCAGCGCCCCGGTGATCTCCCCGCCGTCGGAAGCGCCGCTCTTGTCAACGGCGGTGAAGCGGATGATGAACGCCTTGTCCCGCAGCAGGTTGGCGTAGGTGTAGCGCAGGGTCTCCCGCAGGTAGGCCGCCATCTGCGCAAAGGTGGGCTCCTCCTTTTTGGAGGCGGGCTTGAGGGTCAGGAACTTGTGCATGGGGCAGCGCACCCGCACCACCGTGCCGGTCCCGCCTGCCACTTCCCCGCTGCCGGGGATCATCGACACGGGCATGTGGATGTCGTAGGGGCCTTCCGCCCGCTGGTAGCGGTCGTTGGCCACGTCCTCTGCCGTCCGGGTCTGGATGCTCCAATGCTGATCCTCCCCGGCGTTGATGGACGCCAGGGCGTGCTTCAGGCCCATACCGTGCTCGTTTAGAGTGGATTCGGCGCAGGAGCGGGCGGCAATGGTGAGGGCGGCGTCCATGTTCTCGATGCCGGTGCCGTTGTCCCGGACCATGACGTCCACATGGTCCCCCTGCTCCTCCAGAACGATCTCCACCCGGCCGTGGATCCCGTGGGCGCGGAAATTGGAAATAGGGTTGTCGATCAGTTCGCAGAGGGTCTGGCCGAAGTCCTTGAAGTTGCCGGAGATGCCGGCGAAAAACTCCTTGCCGTTGGGGGCGTTGTCGATGTTTCGAATGATGATTTCGCGCATAATTTGTTCCTCCAAAAAATGTTTTTCCGAAAACAAAACGCACGGTGCAGGTCATTGCCCTACATCGTGCGGGAGGATCTTACAACATTCCTCTTGCCCCGGCCGCCGAAAAAGGGTATACTGTCCCTATCGGTGCGGGGAATCCCGTTGTGTAGGTGGTCATGTCACCTGCGCAGGTGCAAAGGAGTTGGCGCTCCTTTGCGCTGCCGTGTTTTTTACTTTCTACGAACAGTATAGCATATCTGTGTAAATACATCAAGGCCAAAGGCACAAAAATTTGCACAAATATATATGTGCAGATATGTATAATGTGCATATATATGTTATCAACCGTTTTGTGCTATACTTCTTTTAAGTATTTGACCGGTGAGAAAGAGGTGGTAACTATGTCACCAGCCAGCAAAGCACAGCAAAGAGCGGTCAACAAATATATGAAGAAAAACTATGACCGTGTGAATCTTGTCATGCCGAAGGGGCGCAAGGACGCCATCAGGGCCCACGCGGAAAAAAACGGCGAAAGTCTCAACGGTTTCATCAACCGCGCCATTGACGAAGCCATGGAGCGGGACGATCAGGCCGACAGCGACTGCTGAGTAGGCTGACCTGTGCAAACACCCCGTCTGTCTCGATGATTTTGAGATCCTTGTGATGCGGCTAAAAAGCCGACTTGGGAAGGGCTTCTACATGAGAAACTTAATTTCTCCGAAGGAAACCGGCGTAAGGAGGACATATGAGCAGCATCGTTATTGATTTGCAGGATGAAATTTTGTCATCGGATTGTGACATCGTTCAGATACTCCGCCGTGCTCATGTGATCGCTGTCAAGCTTGGGCTAAAAGAATTTGACCAGTGGATATCCTATGAATTAAATGGCTATCCAGTTGCTGTACTCGATGTGTACCCGAACCAATCATATAATTCTTTTGAAAGGCTACCGCTTCCCATGCCGATCAGCATTAGTAGCATAGCTTGTAACGGTAGTTTTCTTGTTCTTGAAAAATCTTTTCCTGGTAATTTTACACACGCATCTAAATTTGCAGCTGTTCTTTTTATTGCAAGAAACAACGCAGCCCGAATACGTTCTGGATATGATCTTCTTTTCACTCGGAAAGCCTCCCTTAAAAATGTCGTCATTTTCAAGGCGAAGCCTTCGATTTTTACTGATTTGTCAAGTGGTTTTTATGAAAAATATTATTTTTATATGTCCCCCCCCCTGCACCGAAATGAAAACGCTCAACCACCATTATAAGTGATTGAGCGTCTTAAAAATTAACTTAATGACATTGCCGTAATGGATATCATAGAAAAGGTCAAAAACACGGTCCTTGAATGGACGCTTAAGCTTGAAGAAGAAGGCGTTCTTGGTGAAGGAATGCGGTTTAGTGACAAAGAGAAGCAAAACGCAAAGGCCCTTCCCCAGACGGTAAATAACTATTATGGGGCAACAAATGTGATCAACGCACCAATCGAAGGTATGCAAATCGTGTCCGGAAATGAGCATGTGACTTTCTCCTATGACCAGGCTCGTGCAGATATTTCAAAAATTGAAGCTGCCATTTCTCAGGAACAGCTGCAGAGTGAGGATAAAGACGCCGCCCTGGAAATGCTGATGGAAATCAGAGACAAAATAGCACAAGAAAAGAAGCCGGGTGTGATAAAGGCTCTGCTTGTTGGTCTGAAGGAATTCTTGATGAATGCCGGAAGCAGCTTGGCGGCAGGACTGATCCAGGCAAGCATACAAGGTTTGTTCTAAAAAGAGTCCACTCCGGAACCCAAAATCCATTGAAAATACAGCATTTCCAGACGTTATATGGTATAATAAATACACGATAAACCTGTGAAAACGGCAAAAAACCGTGCATTTGGAGGGCTGTACCATGTATCCTCAATACCATCAGATGACGCTGGATGACTATGATTTTCCTTTCGGCAAGCTGGATCCCGAAAACGAATGGGTCAAGCTTGCAGCATTGGTTCCCTGGGATGTTGCTGAGGAAGAGTATGCCAAGCAGTTCGTCAATAATGGCCATCCTGCCCATCCGGTTCGGATAGCAAGTGCCCCTTCGGTGCATCCACCATGGTGGAGTTCCGGAAGCGTTTTCCGCCCAAGGCCATCGCAGCTATTCTGGCAGCGTCGGTGCCCAGAGATGATGACCATAAACAGGATCCTCCCTCGGGTGGTGTCGGTAGTGCCTATTCAACGCCCGGAAACAGCGGAACGATCCTTATGGATGCAACCTGCTGCCCGGCGGATGTGGCATTTCCTCAGGACTTTCAGCTGCTCAATGATGCCTGCGAGCATCTGGAGCATATGGTGGACGAGCTCTGCACATCTGCCAAACTGAAACGCCCCAGGATGCGTCGTAAATGTGCCCGCAGAGACTATCTGAACCTGTCCAAAAGCAAGAAACGCAGTGCCAAAAAGATTCGTACTGGGGTGCGGAAGCAGCTGCAGTACATCATCCGGGATATCGGTTTTATTGCGGATATGATCCAAAATAATGGCGTAAAGCTGTCCAAAAAGCAAGCAAACCTTCTGAACACGATTACGACACTCTATGAGCAACAGCTTTACATGTACGAGAACCACACCCATAGTGTGGAAGATCGCATCGTCAGCCTTTCTCAGCCTTGGATCAGGCCCATTGTGCGAGGCAAGGCTCATGCAAATACAGAATTTGGCGCCAAGCTTCACATCAGCATGGTAGATGGCTATGCCAAAATCGAGCGGCTTTCCTTTGATGCGTTCAATGAGGCTACCGACTTTTTTGCTGCGGTGGAAGGCTACCGGAAGGAACACGGCTTTTATCCGGCGAGGGTGCTGGCGGACAAGATCTATCGGAATCGCGAGATCATGGTCTGGTGCAAAGGACGAAATATTCAGATGACCGGTCCTGTATTGGGACGCCCGCCGAAGAACCAGGATAAGAGGCGTGAGGCACGCAGGCAGGAGTATCAGGACATCTGTGACAGAAATATTGTCGAGGGCGAATTTGGTGTCGGCAAGCGCAGCTACGGACTCAATCGAATCATGGCGCACCTGCCGGAGACCTCATTCTGCGTCATCGGCATTGCTTTGCTGTGCATGAATCTGGCCAAAAGCCTCAGAAGGCTTTTGCGCACTTTTATCCAGATGTGGGTTTACCTTCTTGACTTGAATCAGAACGAAAATTTCTGGGTGGTTGCGGAGTAAACTCTATATACTCTAAGCAAGTGGATTTTCCCAATCAGTTAGTAGGAGAGTTTTTTGTGGGAGGGCATACATATGGCTATTGATTACCAGAACCCGAATGTCGTTTATTTTTCTGCTAATGGCGCTATACCAAACAACACGTCCGGCGGCTCCATGTATAAGGTGCTTGCGCTGGGGGTCCTGGTGGATGTTTCCACGGGGGTGATTCTGGATGCAGACATTAACATGGTTACTGATTTGAGTGTTCGCTATATTTGTAGCCAGCTAATCGGTTCGCATATCGATTCGGAATGGGAGATTATTCTGAAGCGATTTGACCGCCTGCAAATACCGGCGCAGCGTTCCGTGATCGTTGCCTTGAAAGCAGTGCGGGAAAAATACCAGAAATATATCAATTGTCACCAAAAATACCCATTGACAGAGAAGCGTTTCCGTGGTAATGTATAATTAAATAAGGGATACGATAAATCCTTGGCTGACGGCAATCGTTTAAAGATTATGCACAGTCAGTTGGTAGGTAAGTTGAAATCCGACTTAAATGATCGCAGATACTTCTGTGACTTATTTAAGTCGGATTTTTTATATTTAACAAAAAGAAAGAAGGAACAAGAAAATGGGTAAAAACATCAAGACTCTGCGCAGATTCTTAGCTCTGGTTATGGCATTCGGCGTGGTTGCCGGCCTGTGCGCGTGCACGCAGCAATCATCCAGCAGTGCACCTCCCAGTGCGACCTCTTCTGAATCCCAAACCCCGGATGCGGTTGTTGCAGAATGGCCCGACTTCCTCACCGTTGGTGGCGGTTCTACCGGTGGCGTTTTCTTCAGCGCTGCTGCTGGTATTGCTCAGCTGCTGTCCTCCGAGACTGACACTACTGCGACCGCGCAGACCACCACCGGCGGTAGCCAGAACATTCAGCTGATTGCAAATGGCGAGATGGAGCTAGGTATTGCTGCTGCCGACGCCTGCTATCAGGCGTGGAACGGCATTGGTTCCTATGAGAAGCCTCTGCAGGAAATGAATGTCATCTGCGCCATTTATTCCTCCTATTATCAGCATGTTGTCAGAAACGACTCCAAGGCTCAGTCTTTTGAAGAAATGGCCGGCAGCACCCAGGTCGTAGGCGGCTCCGGCTCCGGCACAGAAGTTTCTGCGCGCGCAGTTCTGGGTGCCTACGGCTACGATTACCTGGAGCGAAAAGATTTGAAAGCCGAGTTCCTGGGTATCTCTGAAGGCGTTGAGAAGATTCAGAACAAGCAGGCTGACGGCATGAACTCCATCACTCCCTATCCCTTCTCCTCCTTTGTTGAGCTGACCATGACCGACAATGCTCACCTGATCTCCATCAATGACGAAGCTTTGGACAAACTGGTCAATGCCGAAGGCAGCGTTTACATGAAAGGCATTATCCCCGCCGGCACCTACAACAACCAGAACGAGGATATCCAGACCATCTGTATGCCTACTTTCCTGATCTGTGACAAGGATATGGACGAGCAACTGGTTTATGAGATCACTAAACTGATGATCGAGAATGAAGATTATCTGTGTTCCCAGCACAGCTGTTTTGAGGCTATGAACGACGACACTGTTGCTGCCGGCTTGAGTATCCCTATGCATCCTGGTGCGGAAAGATATTTCAAGGAAGTTGGTATTCTGAAGTAAAAGCATAGGTGCAGTTCGTTACCTCTGACTGCCATATGGACGGCTGAAAGGTTCAGCCGCCCATATTTATAACAAAGGAGAAAAACTATGGACAACAAGAACAATGAAGCTGTCGACGGTGTGGTGGCTTCCGAAGAGATTTCTCTGGAAGAGCAGCAAGCTGTTCTGGAAAAATTTGATCAGGAATCTAATACCCGAAATGTCACCGGTTTTGCAAAGGGATTTATCAAGTGGTATGCCATTGCTATGGCGGTATTCCACGTCTACACATCTTTCTTTGGACTTTGGGCTACAATTCGCCAGAGGGCCATGCACCTGCTGTTTGTGATGCCGCTGTGCTATTTGATGTATCCCGCCAAAAAGGGCGGAGCCAGAAATAACCCCAGCTTATTGGACTGGGTATTTGCGGCGCTTAGTTTTGTTTGCTGCGGATATATCGTTGTGAACTATGACGCAATTTTCTTGCGCGGGGGTCTGCCCAATCAAATGGATATCATTATGGGCTGTCTCTGCGCTTTACTGGTGTTGGAAGCAGTCCGTCGAGTGGTGGGTACGCAGCTGCTGATTATTGCAGTCATATTCCTTGGCTATGCCTACTTTGGCAGATATATGCCCGGCATTCTGCGGCACAGAGGTGCCTCCATCGCCAGAATGGTAGACCATATGTATATGGCGCCTGAGGGTATTTTCAGTACTGCTCTTGGTACCTCCGCAACATTTATTGTCTTGTTTGTGATTTTTGCCGCATTCCTTCAGAAGAGCGGAATGGCAGACCTAATCCGCGATTTGGCAATGGCTTTGGCGGGTGGCTCCGTAGGTGGTCCCGCGAAGGTCTCTGTTGTCACATCCGCCGCCTTCGGCACCATCAGCGGCTCTGCTGCCGCAAACGTAGTGACTACTGGTGCTTTTACCATCCCGCTGATGAAATCTACTGGCTATGAGCCGGAATTTGCCGGCGCTGTAGAAGCGGTCAGCTCCACCGGAGGTCAGTTGATGCCTCCCATTATGGGTTCGGCGGCATTCATTATGGCGGATTATCTGGGTATTCCCTATGTGACCATCATCAAGGCGGCTATCATTCCTGTGTTGCTGTACTATCTCAGCATCTTTGTTTCCGTCCACTACAGAGCCAAAAAACTGGGACTTAAGGGTGTCTCTAGAGAAAATCTTCCCAATGCATGGGAGGTGTTTAAGGAAAGAGGCCACCTGTTGGTCCCGTTTGTGGTGGTCGTGTTCCTGCTGATGAACCGGTATACCCCCATCTTTGCCGGCTGTGCAGGTATTATTTCCTGCATCCTGTCCGCTGCGCTGAAGAAGGAAACCAGAATGGGTATCCGGGACATCATTGATTCTCTTGAAAACGGTGCTAAGGGCTGTGTCTCTGTTGCTATTTCCTGCGCATCGGTGGGACTGGTGATTGGCGTATGTACCATGACCGGCCTGAGTACGATTTTGGGCAACTACATCCTTGAATTCAGCCAGGGCAATCTGCTTCTGACCTTGTTCCTGGTGATGTTCCTCGCCATTATCATGGGTATGGGTCTCCCCACTGTGGCCGTTTACATTCTGTTGGTCTCCGTGGCAGTTCCCGTTGTTGCGTCTCTGGATGTCCCCATGCTGGCGGCCCATTTTTATGTTTTCTACTTTGGCTTGATGGCCAATGTGACGCCGCCCGTTGCGATTCCGGCCTATGCTGCTGCGGGGTTGGCGGGGGCGTCACCAAGTAAAACAGGTTGGGTTGCTTTCAGGCTGGCGCTGGGTGCCTTCCTGATCCCCTACCTGTTCATGTACAACAACTCCATCCTGATGATTGATTCCAGTATTCCCGAAATCATCTACTCCGCGATCAGCCCCATTATCGGCGTGTATTCCCTGAATCTTGGACTGGAAGGATTTAAGGATTTCCCCATTCCCCTCTGGCAGAGAGTGCTTCTCGTCGCAGGCGCACTTGCACTGATTGTTCCCGGAATCGTTACGGATCTTATCGGCCTTCTAATTGTTGCATTTGTAATTTTCAATCAAAAAAGGCTCGGTAAAAAAGTAATTGCTTAATTAGGAGGGAAGCTACTTATGAAAAGAAATGTTCGTACGGACGTTCCCTTTGGTGTTGCCTGGGCAGAGCGCTATGCTTTGCTGAGAGGCATTGGAAAGACGGATGCCGAGATTCGCAGACCTCAGGTTGCCATTATCAGTGCCTGGAGTGATATTAATAATGGACACAGCCACCTTAATGACCTTGCAAAAGATGTGGAAAAGGGAATTATTGAGGCAGGCGGTACGCCCTATCATCTTCCGACCATTGGATTGTGTGATGGCCTCGCCTTCTATGGCTCCCAGTATATCCTTCCCAGCCGAGACCTGATCGCAAACGAAGTTGAAACCCAGGTCGAAGGCTACAAGATGGATGCCATGGTCCTGATGGCCAGCTGTGATAAGATTGTTCCCGCCTATGTCATGGCCGCAGCTCGCCTGAACATTCCAGCTGTGATCGTAACCGGCGGATATATGGTCTCCGGTAATTACAATGGAAAGAAGATTTCCTTTGTGGATGTGGGAAGAGCAGTTGGTCAGGTTCAGTCTGGCAGCATGACTATGAATGAGTGCATGGAAATCCTGGATTGTGCCTGCCCCGGCCCCGGCGCCTGTCCCATGATGGGGACTGCCAATACCATGTGCATTATTGCAGAAGCGCTGGGTATGACTATGCCCGGAAACTCCACAATTTGCGCCAGAGATCCGAAAATACATGATATGGCTTACCGCGCAGGCAAGACCGTAATGGAACTGTGGGATAAGGGCATTACTGCTCGGAATATTATTACCCAGGATTCCATTGAGAACGCCATCATGGCCTGTATGGCCATGGGCGGCTCTACAAACTCCCTCATTCATGTTCCTGCCATGGCGACCGAAGCCGGGCTGGATGATTTTGACTGCATCGGCTTCTTCGATAAGGCCAGCTATGCTGTACCCCTGCTCATGGGAGTGGAACCCAACGGTCCCCATCTGATGGAAGATTTCGAGCGAGCTGGCGGTTTGGCTGCGCTGTTTAAGACCATTGAGTCCAAAATTCATGCCGATGCGCTTACCGTGACGGGACAAACGCTGGGCCAGCGGATTCAGGATGCCAAGGTCCTTGACGAAACGGTGATTCATCCCCTGAGCGATCCCATCAGCACCGAGGGTGCGCTAGCTGTTCTCAGAGGCAATATTGCTGTTGATGGTGCTATTGTAAAGCAGTCTGCCGTCCCTGCGTGCCTTATGAAGTTCCGTGGCCCGGTGGTCGTGTTTGAGGATGTGGATGATGCCATTGCTGGCCTGCGCGAGGGAAAGATTCGGGCTGGAAATGTGGTGGTGATTCGTATGCAGGGCGCTAAGGGCGGCCCTGGTGTCGTCACAACCTTCCCCTTCACCTCGGAGCTTGCCGGTACACCGCTGTATGACAAGGTTGCCCTTGTTACCGACGGCCGTTTCTCCGGCGCCACCGAGGGCGCATCCATCGGCTATGTTTCCCCGGAAGCAGCTCTGATGGGGCCGCTGCTGATTGTTGAGCAGGGAGACATTATTTCCTATGACATTGACAAGCGAACCATTCAGTTGGAGCTGAGTGATGAAGAAATCCAGCGCCGTCTGGATAAGGCAGAGTTGAATATCAATTATTATCCGGGTTGGTTGGGCATCTATCAGAAGGCAGTGGGATCCATCACAAAGGGTGGTGTGCTGTCTGGAAAAAACTAATATTGAGGCGAAACAGCAATGATTAAAACAATCATCAAAGAAAATCTGTATCTTGACTCTGTTTTTTCAATGACCGCCGGCAGAGAGTTGAAAAAACTTGAGGGCATAAAGAGCGCGACCCTTGTTATGGGGACCGATTTGAACAAATCCGTGCTTGCTGAGATCGGCGCATTGACGCCTGAAGCCCAAGCGGCCACATCCAACACATTGATTATTGCTTTGGAGACGGAGAAAGAGGGAATCGAGGCCGAAGCTGAAGCGTTGCTGGAAAAACTGCTGGCGGGCAGCACCGAAAAAAAGTCCGGAGAAGAATCCAGGGAGTACAAATCAGTGGATGCTGCCTTTGATGCGGTTCCGGATGCAAATCTGGTCATCATTTCGGTTGCCGGTGAATTTGCTGGTGAGGAAGCCCGCAAGGCATTGATGCATGGTGCAAATGTGTTCATTTTCAGTGACAATGTTCCCCTGGAGGATGAGATTGAACTTAAACAGCTTGCCCGGGAAAAGGGCCTTCTGGTTATGGGACCTGGCTGCGGAACATCCGTCATCGGCGGTATTTCCATCGGCATGATGAGCAAGGTTTCACGGGGCAGAATCGGCATTGTTGCGGCTTCCGGCTCTGGGCTGCAGGAGGTTGCCGTGCTGGTCGATCGGGCAGGAGAGGGTATTTCTCAGGCCATTGGTACAGGGGGCCGGGACCTGTCCCAGGATGTGGGTGGTATCACCATGCTGCAGGGAATTGACTTTTTGAAGAATGATCCCGAGACAGACGTCGTTGTGCTGGTTTCTAAACCACCTCACCCCGAAACGGCCAAGAAAATCTACAGCGCCGTCAGTGGTGTTGGAAAGCCTGCGGTCGTGTACTTCCTGGGCGGCAATCGCGCGGAGATCGAATCCTATGGCGTTTACAGTGCAGCATCCTTGGAGGATGCTGCGGCGATCGCCGTTGCCCTTGAACTGAAGCAGCCGCTACCCTCTCGTGATTTTCAGGCGCGCATCGAGACAGAATATCTCGAGCTTGCCAAGGAAGAAGCATCCATGCTTTCCGGTAGTCAAAAGTATCTTAGAGGCTTGTTCTGTGGCGGAACGCACAGTGAAGAAGCGGTCCTGTTGCTGAAAAATATGGTTTCTGACCTACACTCCAATATTTCCTTCGGCGGCGCAAAGTTGTTGGAGGACCCCAAAAAGAGCATTGGAAACAGTTTGGTATGGCCAGCGCTATGAGTACCATCCGTGGTCTGAAAGGAACGGAGTATTCCACCGTCGTTACCGCAATCTGCAACGGTGGTGTGAACACCGGCCTGAAGGTGGCTGCACTGGGAGAGCAGTGGTTTACAGCACCTGCTCCGATGCTGACTGGATCTTATCTTTCTCCTCAGTGGAGCGAAAAAGATGCATCCCCCTACTGCGGCGACAGCACTATCACGGAAGTGGTTGGTATGGGCGCTTTTGCCGGTGCCGCAGCTCCCAGTGTTCTGCGGCTGCGCGGCGGCACATATCAGGATGGTATCAATCAGTCCATGGATATGCGCACACTGACCGTTGGCTTGAACTCCAATTATCCCATCCCACTGCTTGATTTCACCGGACCCGGCCTTGCCATTGATATCCGAAAGGTTATCAACACCGGTACTCCTGTTGTGTGCCATGGCGGTATCATTTCAAAAGATGGTGGTCAAATTGGTGCAGGTATTGCTACTTTCCCAATGGAGGTTTATGTTGATGCCATGTATGCTTTTCTGAAAAAGTACGGCATCGAGTAAAAAAGATTATGAGTCAATACAATATCGTAAAAACTGATATTCTCATTATCGGTGCTGGGTTGGCCGGATTAAATGCTGCCTACGAGGCGGCGTTGCTGGGCTCTGAAGTGACCGTCATCTGCAAAGGAAGTGCCAGCGCCTCACCGGAGGTCATGGGCTTTAATGCCCCCATTCATCCGGATGATAGCCCGGAGTTGTTCTATGAAGAGATCATGAAAAGCGGACAGATGCTCAATCGGTCCGGTCTGGCGCATCGGCTGGCGCATGAATCCATGGAGCAGGTTTACCGAATGGAAAAGCTTGGTGTGCCGTTTGCAAAAAATCCGGATGGCACATACAACGGTATGAAAGCCTTGGGTAATTCCTATCCCAGAATCGCACACTTTAAGGCCCTGACCGGTGCCGAAAGCGTGGGGATTCTGCGCAAGCAGGCAAAAGCCCTTGGCGTGAAGTTTGTAGAACACACCAGAGCTGTGGATCTGCTTTCGGATGAGGCTGAGGTATATGGTTGCCTTTCGTTGGACGATGAGAACCACATGGTCGTCTTTCAGAGTAAATGTACCATCCTTGCCTGCGGCGGATTGAGCAATATGCATACAATATCCACTTATCCAAAGGGCCTGATCGGTGATGGCTATGCCATGGCGGCGAAGGCTGGCGCTGAAATGGTGGACATGGAGTTTACCCAGTTTGAGCCCTGCTGCATTGTGCATCCGCAGAGCCTCTGGGGAAAGTTGATTGTTACGACCATGCTCAACGAGGGTGGAAAACTCCTGAATAACAAAGGCGAGGAGTTCATGAAAAATAATGAAAAGGGATACAAGATGCAAAAATCTGAGCTATCCCGGGCCATTGTTGAAGAAATCAGGTCTGGCGGCGGCACTGAGCACGGCGGTGTATGGATGGATGTAACGGCGTTGCCTCACGATCGTGTTGCAATTGACAATTCCATCTTCTACGATCCCCCCAAGCGTGAAGGTATAGATATCACGGAAGTACCCGTAGAGGTCGCACCTGCGGCTCACACATTTATGGGCGGCGTCCGAATCAATGAAAACTGTGAATCCAGCCTGAACGGTCTGCTGGCTGCGGGCGAGGTTTCCGGCGGTATCCACGGTGCAAATCGCCTCGGCGGCTGTGCAGGTGCAGAGGTGTTCGTATTTGGCTGTATTGCAGGCAGACAGGCACATGAGGTTGCATCAGTCCGCAACATTTGCACAGATAAAGCGCTGCGGATAGCGGATGCCCTTGCCGGACGCTATGAGAATCTGCCGCAGACAACCACTGTCACAGAGGAAGAATTAGCGCTTTATGCAACACTGAAAGCAGATATTGCTGCCGGCCTTGGAATCTATCGTTCTGAAGGAGAAATGAATACTTGCCTTGAAAAGCTAGGGCAGCATGAGAAGGCCCTTGCCGATGGCAGAATAAAAGATGTTCAACTGAAGATCAACTGTGAGAATATCATTCTTGTGGCTCGCATGCAGCTGTTGGCATCTTTGAAGCGCAAGGAGAGCCGGGGTGTTTTGGCCAGAACAGATTATCCCCTGCTTGATGACGAAAACTGGAAGAAAAACATCATTGTTAGCTTTGAGAACGACGGGATCTGTCTCAGAATTGAGGATACCATATAAGTAATGAAGAAGATTCCATACATTTCCTGCGGAGAAGATGTTACAAAAGCCTTTTCCTTAAAGTTGAGAGGAAAAGTGATGGAGGTTCATTCGCAGTCTGTCTATTTTGAAATACAGGATTATTCACTGATTCTCTGTTGTTCGGAACATTATGGCAGGATCCCTTTTGCGCTTAGCTTTGGTGAGGATAGTCTTGTGCAACTGCGCAGTATGGTTCGATTTGGTATGAACGCAGTCTTTCTTCACGATGGTATTTATCTCAGCGAGGCGGGGGTACAGCTTATACCCGGCGAAATCGATTTATGTTGTGGAGATGATTCTGTACTCGCTCCGCTGTTCCGCACCTTTGCAGATGCATGCAGAACACAGAATCTCCCACTGTGTACCCAAACCCTTTTGTGCATGCTTGGCCTGGGGCAGGGATTGACTCCCAGCGCAGATGACAGGATTTTGGGATTTATATATGCATTTGTCAGAGCGGAGCCGACCGGCGTATTTAAAACTGAGTTGTGCAGAATCATTTCAGAATTGAGCCGAGAGCGGACGGGGGCGATCAGTCATACCTATCTGAATGCTGTCTGTGAAAACAAGGAATTTCAGCTGCTTCAGAATCTGTATGAATCTATTCTTCAAAAAAGAGACCTGAGGGCCGATATCTATCGGCTTACAGGGGTAGGAAATACCTCGGGTAAGGAAATGGTGAAAGGAATGTTGCTGTATTTTGGAACCGTTCACCACCAAAAGATATCCATGGAGGATATTTATCTGAAATATCAGGAGGGAACTATTTGAATGTATCTTTTAGTATGTAACGCAGGCAGTACATCGCTTAAATTCAAGCTCTTTGAGATGCCTGCGGAAAAGGTTCTAGCAGAAGCGAAGGTTGAGCGGATCGGACGCAGAAACAACGGCATTTTTACATACAAAAATCCTGTTTGTAATGGAGAACGCCATTTGGAAAAGGTCGATATACCCACATATACGGAGGGCATTCAGCTGTTTCTGGATTGTATGCTCAGCGATGATGAAACTATCGGCGCATTGAGTGACATTAGCAAAATTGAAAAGGTAGGGTTCAAAACGGTACTTGCTCCCGGCTACAGTGTTCATGTGATTGACGAACAGGTGGAAGCCCGGATGCGTGAATTTCTTGATGTGGCCCCGGCTCATAATGGCCCTTATTTGGAGGCGGTATCCCATTTCAGAAAGCTTTTGCCAGATGCAGTTCTGGTGGGTGCATTTGAAACAGCTTTCCATGAGACAATTCCATTGGAGCGTAAAATTTATGCAGTTCCTTATGAGTGGTATGAAAAATACGGTTTTCAGCGCATGGGTTACCACGGAGCGTCCCACAGTTATGTTTCAGAAACCATTGAGTTAAAATTTGGAAGTACCGATAAGATGATTTCCTGTCATTTGGGTGGTAGCTGTTCGCTGTGTGCAATTGATGAAGGTAAAAGCGTGGACACGACCTTTGGCCTTTCTCTTCAGAATGGCATCTGTCACGCCAACCGCTGCGGCGATTTAGATGTCTATGTGTTCCCCTTTTTAAATAACCGAGGATACTCCAACGCGGAGATTCTGCAGGGATTGGAAAAGGAAGGCGGACTTCTCGGAATTTCGGGTGTCAGCAATGATATGCGCGAGCTTCGGGAAGCGGCTGCGTCCGGAAATGAGAGAGCGCAGTTGGCAATCAATCATTTTGTAAACGGGATTGTCAAGTACATCGGTGCTTTTTATGCAGAGCTTGGCGGACTGGATAATTTGGTTTTCACTGGTGGAATCGGCGAAAATGACGATGCTTTGCGAACAGCAGTCTGCCAGCAGCTTGCACATCTGGGTGTCGAGTTGGCAGACAACAGTGAAGTCGATGCTGATGGCACCAGAGTAATCTCGGCAGCAAACTCCCGTGTCAGGGTGGTGGTCATCCCAGCGAACGAAGAACTGGGCGTTGCACGGAAAACCTATCAGGCAATATCCTGATTTTTAGGCGCACTTCCATTCGATTGCGGGTTAAGAAGGCACGGCGGTCTGCCGTGCCTTTTTCCGTCTCAAAGCCAAAACGGCTAATAATGTTGCTACAGGAGAACGGATACATGACAAAATAGCCCTCTTTGGCAAGTCTTTTTTTGAAGATGAGTATCCGCTCAATAATCGCCCGTAACCAAAGAGCACTATCCGGGATAGCCCAGATAGTGCTCAAATCAGTACAGCTTTAAAAATTGGTCAATCGTGTAGGCACGGCCGTCAACGATGACATGGGATCTGCTATTCTGCTTAAAAAAGTCAAGATAGGTTGCTTTGTTTGCTCGTTGAAATCGAACATATTCGCCGTAGGAAAATATAACACCCGGCGCAGAGAGGTCTTTGGCACAACCCACGCATACAAATTCATTTCCTTCAACACCAATGTACGTATCGATTCGGTCCAGCTTGCCATCTTCGGTTTTGAAAAGGACATTCATAAGCGTCAGTCCATGGCCGAAATCATAGTAGTCCGTTCTTCTTAACTTCGAGTGTATTTTCTCCATATTGTGCATCCTTATTTCTTGCGGCAGTATGCCGGTATTGTTGTTGACCAAGGCAAATAATCCCTCAACTGTTCGTCGTCAGGCTTTTCTCCCAGTCTGGGCAGCTCCTGGAGCAAAAACAGCAGATATCCAAATGGATCCAAATTGTTTGCCTTTGCTGTTTCTATCATGCTGAAACACAAAGCACTGGACGTTGCCCCTTTTGCCGTATCGTAAAACAAGAAGTTCCGGCGCGACATCACAAATGGCTTCACACTTCTCTCCGCCAAATTGTTCGTTAGCTCTAATCGGCCATCCAGCAGGACAGCATCCAACGCTTCCCGTTGATTCAGCGAGTACCTCTGCGCATGATAGAGTGCGGTCTTCTCCTCCGCTTCAAAACTGTTCAGGTGCTCCCAATAGGCATCCAGAACCGGTTTCAGTTCCTTTTGCCGGTGCTCTAATCGGTTTTCCGGCGGGAGATCTTTCCATGTGCTTTCCAGAGCAAATATTCTCTCAATGAGTTGAAATGCTTTCTCGGACATGCTGTCCTTTACGGGCTTTCCATCTACAAAACAATCTACCCATTTTCTGCGGGCATGAGCAAAACAGCCTACACGGGTGGCCTTTTCCACCGCATTGTACGCCGAATAGCCATCCGTCTGCAGGTAGCCGGAGTAGTCCTTCAGCATCTCCCTGGCTACCGCGCCACTACGGGTGGGATTATATTGATAGAGCGCGATATGCTTTTCCTTGGAACAGAATACCCACATCCGGGACATCTGTTTCGATTCGCGGCCATCTTCCTTCAGCACATGGCACTCTGTTTCGTCCGCATTGATGATCCCGCTGGTGAGGAGCTCCTTCCGGAGAAGATCCCATAAGGGTTGAAACCAGCGCGACGACCGAATGATCCAATTTGCCATTGTACTGCGCTGCAGATCCACGCCCTGACTCTTCCAGTATTCTTCCTGCCGGTAGAGCGGAACACCTTTCTGGAACTTCTCCTGCATAATATGCGCTACAGTAGCCGGAGCGGCCATGCTCTTCTTCATGACCGGAACAGGGCTCTCTGCCTGAAGAATAAAGCTTTCACCGGTTTCTTTCTCACAATGGGCGCACTTGTAGCTGGCAACATAATAGTCCACAGCATACACCTGAGCAGGAACAATGACCAATTCTGTACGAGCAAACTTTTCGCCGATTTTGATCATCTCTGTGCCGCATCTGGCGCAGGAGCGCTCCTCTGGAGACAGTTCACACAAAACCTTCTTGTGCTCTAATCCCGCAGTCAATTCTTCTTTACGCTTGCTCTTGCGCTCATGCGCTTTCACGGGTGTCGTCTTACCGGGCTCCGGGGCGGAGGCATTGCTGTAGGTCTCAGCTTCATTGAAGAAGTCCTGATACATACTCAACTGCTCTCCGCTGACATACTGGATCTTTTCACTGGACTGCCCGTACATTTTCTTACGAAGATTGACCAGTTGTTCCGTTAATGACTGCAGCTTTACCAGTTCCATTTTCTGCTCCAGAACGGTTTCCTCCAGAGAACGGATATAGGCTGCCACTTCGGGGGACAGCGTGCTCATATCGATGTTTTTCATGCTGGATTCCCCCTTATTCCTGGTTCTTTTGACGTAAATATTTTACCATAAAACAGCAAGAAAGTCCAGAAAAACCAGCGTTTTTCCAGACTTTCTCGGGCGTTTCAGGGTGCGTATTATACCAGCTTTTTGGGCGGTGATGGACGTATTGCTTTAGGCTGTTCCACACTAAGTCCCTGCATGAGCCAGGTAAACTGCTCCCAGGTCAATTTTTGTACTTCGGCCGCTGTACGGGGCCACTGGTATCTGCCGTTGGATAACTGCTTGCTCAACAGAATGAAGCCATCCGGTTCCCACAGCAGCGCTTTCAGTTGGCTCCGGCTTTTACCGCAAAACAGGAACAAGCTGCTGTCTGTGGGATCCATCTGATAGTTCTGCTGCACAAGAGCCGTAAGCCCCCGGATCCCTTTGCGCATATCTGTGCGTCCACAAACGTTGTATACATTCTTTGCCTGCGTGATGTCGCCTAACATGATGACAGTCCTCGGACGATGGCTATAACCATATCGCTGCTTACTCCGTGCATGCTGATGGAGATGCCGTCTTTTTGAATCGTGACTTCCTGAGCAGGCGTACAGCGGGAAGCTTGCGGCTCGATTTGCAGTGGAACCACTGCCTGTGTAACCATGATCTTTCCCGCAAGCTCATTTCGCAGGCTCCTCTGCCAACGCATGAACGTGCTGTAGCTGATCCCATGCTCCCGGCACCATTGCCGCTTTGGCATACCGCTTCCGTTGCACGCTTTTATGATTTCGATACATCTCTCTTTTTTCAGGGTTTGAAACTCGTCCGGCATTTCTGAGACCTCCTTGAGACTTTTGGTACCGATGGGTCTTCTGATACCTCGGTCTCAATTATCTCATCTCTACTTTGATCTTGCCAGACGGTGGATTATGAGGCGCTTACGAAACACAGTGTGGCTCGGATATACCACGCAAGTTCTTTGCTGCTTCCGCACCGACCGAAAAAACGCCGCAGTTTATGTCTAATCGTGACGTGTCGTCAGCTGCATGATCTCAGAGGATCATTCGTGGGCCGCGTAGGGCATCCGCATCCGGCGCATATTGCGCGGGGAGAAGGCAGTTTGAACCTGCTGATGCTCTTATGGCTACGGGAAAGCGTTGTTTGCATACGAATTTGTTGTGACGGCACTTCATTCAAATCATGCCGATTTTTTGAAGGTAGCGCAGGTTCAGTTTGGCGCATTGGCAGGCATACTCTCCGGTTTTTCCTGCCATATCCTGTTCAATTACTGCAATACCCTGATAGTTGATTTCGGCGAGATAGTCTTTCAGTGTCTCGAAGTTGATGATTCCATCCTCCAAATTGCACATGGCACCATGAGAAAAGGCATATTCAAGGGACCAGTGATTTTCGCGGACCTGCTTCAAAACGGCTCCATCCGCATTTTTAAAATGGAGGTAAGGAATACGGGACTGGTAGCGGCGTAAAAAATCAAAAATAGTTTGGTCATTCTTCTCGGTTCCGCCATTCGAATAAACATGGTGCCCAGTATCAAAACACAGGTGAATATCCCCCATGGACATCATCTTGTCGATCTCCGACTCAAACTCAATTGCGGAACTTGCATGGGGATGAAATAACATCCGAATTCCAAAAGCTTCTTTGAGAAATTGGTTGATATCTAAAATTTTATCGTAGATACGCATCACTTTCTCTTGATCCCAATCAGACTTGCTGATCTTATCATCACCGAACAGGGAACCGTCCATAACCACCATATCGCTCACACCCAAGGCATTCAGGCGCTTCGCTAAGGGGGTGACAATTGCACGGCATTCTTCCTTCTCTAACGAATAAAATGGGATTGTTGCCGTTCCGGCGCAGACGTTCAGTCGATACTTCCTCAACTCGCTTTTTAATGTATCAGATTCCATGGGCAAATAGCCATCCGGCCCTAACTCGATCTCCTGATATCCACACTCGGACGCCTGCTGAAGGAACGTTTCATAGGGAACATAAGCCGGGCCTCCATCTGGGTTCCAAACACCCCAGGAACAGGGGCAGGTCGCAATTCTAATGTCCATATTTTCTCCTATTATATCACTTCATCATCTTGGCAACATCAATGTACAGCTTTACGTCCTCGGCCGCGTCAAAAACATCGCACTTAGGAGTATCATGAGTCGTCACACAGCGATAAAATTCCAACAATTCGTTGGCAAACATATCATGATAGTGAGGACCGTAAACAGTGGTTTTAGCCTGTCCGCAATCCAATTCAGATACAGTTAGCTTACTGGGCAGATAACGGATATAGGGTGTATCGTATTCCAACAGCATTTTTCTGTCACCCTGGTAGATCTCTATGGCTTCATCAAACTCCACAATTTCCTGGTCGTTCATTTCCTCGAATACCATATTAAAATTATCGTATTCAAAAACTAAGGAGAACTGCATTCCATTCGGGGATACAACTGCGGAGCGGATCGCTTTCGGCAGGCCAATCAACTCCCGGATCGCGGACAAAATATGACAGCCGGAAGCGGTCATCAGGAGATAGGCCATCTGCTGAGCATGACTGGTGTTACCGCCCAGAACACGGTCGATCTCCTCAAACATTCTGCGATTCATCAGTTCGCGGCCGGCTGGATCCAGATCGTCAGCTTTGTGCTCATGCCATGTGTTATCCAAATACCAGGGCCCTTCCAGAATAATCGTGCGTGCCCTGACATACGAAATGGGGCGGGAATCTGCCTGCAGCAGTTCCTTCATTTTCATAAAGCTGTCATTATACCGGCGGCAATATCCCACCATCGCAATCTGGTCAGGATGCCGGCGCTTGACTTCCAGAAGCTTTTCCAGGCTTTCCAGAGAAGAAGTCATGGGCTTTTCAATGAATACATGCTTCCCTGCCTCCAGCGCGGCAATGGCAAATTCGGCGTGGTCTCCCGGTGACATTACCATCACGGCATCTACATCCGGACAGCCGATTAAGTCCATGCCATCCGTGAAGCGGTGCGGAACTCTATATTTATCGGCAATATAGTTTGTCAGGTTTTTTGAGATATCTGCTACGGCAGTTATCTCAAATTTGTTTTCCATTTTTTCAATGTTCGGAATGTGCAAAATTTGGGCGGCTTGCCCAAGACCAATCAGCCCTAAACAGATCATCGTATTCTAACCCTCACTTTCAAATATTGATATGCGTAAAATTCCTGTTTACTCACTTAAAATGCGGTCAACAATGAAGCGGACGCGGGGGGAACCGCAGAAGTCGCTCATGCCGATGTGCGCACCCAGCTCCATGCTCTGTCGGTGAGACGCCGTATAGGGCGTCCACACAGGGAGTCCGTCCCCATTGGGGTTGCCATACTTGGCAAAGTTCGCCCAGTATCGTACCATGGCTCTGGAGAGATCATAGTCCACTCCGGACAATTCCCGCCAACAGCGGGAGAGCGTCTGAAATACATACCATAACTCGCTGGAATGATAAGCGCCCGCGTTATCACCGGGCAGTTCCCGTGTAAAGTGATACAGATATGTGGGGCGGCGGTCTGCCTTTTCGGCTGCGTGGTCGGCCCAGGCAAATACGCCGGGCTTGAGCATATCGTTCCACCCACCTGCCCGTACAGCCGCTTCCGGGTCCTCATAGAATCCGATCAACTGTAAAAAGGCCTGCGCATCCGTCCCAAAACGGGCCTCAACCGACTGACGAAACGCCTGCGGATCCTCTGGGGGCAGGCAGTGAAAAGCGCCGTTTTCATCGCCGGTAGCGCCGATCATATAGGGAATATCGGCATACTGGTATGTCTTGACCGCTTCCGCGCAGGAACGAATCTGGGACCAGCCGTCCACAATAGGAGAGAAGGTAAGCCCCGGACGTATGTCCTCAATAAAGCTCCGCTCCCGTTCAACGAGCTCCTCCACGGCGAGTTTTCTGGCCTCATCAATGGTATCGCAGCCTAAAAACGTCAGGAACTCCGCGCCTAATGCTTCTCCCTCCGCCTGTGTGAGCATGGAGACGCCGCAGACGCGTTGACCGGTATATCCACCGGCACTTTGCATGATGGCACCCGAAATATCTCCCTGACACAACGGCGAGGTGACGAGGTTTTCCACGCTCATGGCTCCTGCCGACTGGCCAAATACCGTGATACGCTCCGGGTCGCCGCCAAAGGCTGCAATATTGCGCCGTACCCATTTCAGCGCTGCGATCTGGTCCAGCAATCCATAATTGCCGCAGCTCCCGTTTTCGTCGCGCAAGGACTGATGGGCCAAGTACCCCAAGGAGCCCAGACGGTATTCAATGGTCACAAGCAGAACACCCTGCTGCGCCAGTGCGTCTCCATCAAAGGTGATCTCGTGACTGTAACCTGATTTGAAGCCGCCTCCATGGATGAAGAACATGACCGGGAGCCGTTCGTTATCCGATGCCGCCGGCGTCCAGATATTCAGATAGAGGCAGTCCTCGCTCATAGGTTTGCGGCACTTGTAGAATTCCTTAGAATAGAAGGGATGACGCTCCTCCGCTTGGGCGGGGATGTCCTTAAAGAGGTATGCCTGATACACGCCGTCCCACGGTTCCGCAGGCTGCGGCGGCATCCAGCGGAGTTGACCTACCGGCGGCGCTGCATACGGGATGCCTTTAAATACGGTGATTTCCGGGTTGCCGCTGTAAAGGCCCTCCACCATTCCGGATTCAGTTTTTGCTTTCAGCAGTGCCATTTGTATTCCTCCTTGCGAAAGCGGCGGACGGATTGACCGTCCGCCGCTTGACGAGATTTATTTTCCGAATTCAGAAGCGTTTTCCTTGGTCCAGACAGAGGGATTGATCATCACCTGCTCGGGAAGGTCGGTGCCGTTCTTCTCGTGATCCAAAATGGTGTCGTAGACGCCTTTGGCCAGCGCGTTGTAATCATAGAACACATCCACATAGGTGGCCCCGGTTTCCAGCCATTCCGTGCCGGAGGGCTGAGTGAAGTCCTGAGCTGCCACATAGATCTTGCCCAGCAGGTTGTGAGCACGGAGGGCTTCCACAACGCCCTGAACCGTCATGGCGGACTGGCAGACGATGGCGTTGATCCCATCGGCGCCGAAACGCTGGAGCCAATCCTCCACCAGGTTCATGGCCTTATCGGTCTTGGAGTCGGCGGGCTGCTCGTCAATGATGGTGACATCAGGCCGCAGCTCGGCAATCTTTTCCTCGAAGCCGCGGGTGCGGTTAATCTGGCTGTTGGAACCCAACTGATTCATGGCGATGCATACGGTGCCGTTCTCCGGCAGGACCTCTGCCAGCTTTTCAGCCTGAAGGCGGCCAAACTCGGCTTCGTCAACACCGACCTGAGTCCAAACCAGGGTGTCGCTGGTGGGAACCATATCCACGCAGAATAGAGGGACACCGGCGTCAACAACTTCCTGCAGCGCCGGTTCCGTGCCGGGCAGAGGCTGGACTGCGATATAATCCATACCCTGCTGCATCAGGGATTGGATGGTATTGATCTGCTTTTCCGCATCAATATTGCCATCCAGAACGGTGGCTTCAATCTCGGGGTATTCCGTGGCAGTCAAATTTTCAAACGCCAGGGCCAGGTTGTGGCACCACTCATCGGAAAAGGCCGCACTGGAGAAACCTACCTTGATCTTGCCGGAGCTTTCCGCAGATTCCGTGGGCTTGGAGGCGTCGTCGGGCGCTTCCTCATTGGACTTGGAGCCGCAGGAGACCAAGGACAGCATCATGACCGTTGCCAGGAGCGTTGCAAGAGCTTTCTTCAGAGACATATCTTTTTCCTCCTTAAAAATAATGAATATGTTTTTCTGCCAGGAACACGATGTCAGGACGCCTTCATGACCGCGTCATGGGTCTTCTTGTCCAGCAGGACTGCGACAACAATGATCGCACCCTTCACGATGGACTGATAGTAGGGCGACACGCCCACCAGATTCATGCAGTTGTTGATCACACCGATGGTCAGAGCACCGATGAGACTGGCCGCCACAGAACCAACGCCGCCGGCCATGCCGCATCCGCCCAGGACGCAGGCGATGATGGCGTCAAACTCATAAGCCTGAGCCGCCGTCGGCTGACCGCTGTTGGTGCGAGCCGCCAGCATGATACCGGCCAGTGCCGTGCAGACGCCCATGTACAGGTAGGCGAAGAGGATCATCAGCTTGACGTTGATGCCTGCCGCCGTTGCTGCCTCGCTGTTTCCGCCGGTGGCATAAATGTACCGGCCAAAAGATGTGTAGTTCATTATCAGCCAGGTAAAGAGCACCATCAGAATGGTGATGATGATCAGCCATGAAACTCCGAATAGCTTGCCGCTGGAGATTTTCGCGATGGCTCCTACACCAATGATCGGCGCGCCGCCGGAGAGCACCTGAGCTGCGCCGCGGAATGCCAGCTGTCCCGCCAGCGTAACGATGAAGGGAACCAGGGCACAGTAGGAGACCAGTATACCCTGGAGCGCGCTGGTCAGCAGCATGACGGCCACGGTTGCCAACACTGCTAAAACCCAGCTTCCTGAGGTATTGATGACCAATGCGCACACCACGCCTGCCAACGCCACACCGGAGCCAGCCGACAGGTCTGTATTGCCTGAGACGATCAGCATTGTCATGCCGCAGGAAAGTACGCCGATGACCGTACACTGGGTAAACACGCTCAAAATGTTGTCAGTGCTGAGAAAACGGTTAGACACCAGAGAGGCGACCAGCACCACTAGTGCAAAAATCAGAAGGATGCCGAAGCGGCTGAACAGCTCTGCCCGGTTGGCTTTCATTCCAAGTTTCTGTTTCATTTTTTCACCTCTGCCGCGTATTCCAGGATCTTTTCCTGTGTATATTCCCCTTTGTGCAATTCGCCGGAAATCTTGCCTTCACACATGACCAGGATGCGGTCCGCCATTCCCATGATCTCCTCCATATCCGAAGAGATCATAATGATAGAGACCCCCTGCTCCGTCAGTTCGTTCATGATCTGGTAGATCTCACTTTTTGCTCCCACGTCGATACCGCGGGTCGGTTCATCCAAAATCAGGACCTTCGGATACATCATCAGCCATTTGGCAATGATGACTTTCTGCTGATTGCCTCCGGAGAGCTGGTTGACGATTTTTTCATAGCTTGGGGTCTTTACCCGCAGCTTCCGGCACATTTCCGTTGCGATTTCGGACTCTGCCCTCTTTTTCAGAATACCGTTTTTTGCGTTCATATAGGTGGAGGGCAGCACCGTGTTCTCCATGATGGAGCGGCACAACACCAATCCATCCTCTTTCCGGTTCTCCGTCACCATGGCGATCCCGTTTTTGATGGCATCCCGCGGCTGGCGGATGGAGATCTCTTTCCCGCCCATGGACACAGATCCCTGTTCGGCGAGGTCCAGTCCGAAGAGGCAGCGGAGGGTTTCTGTGCGCCCGGCACCCACAATACCCGCAAAGCCTAATATTTCGCCCTTGTGTACTTCAAAGGTGACATCCCGCACCTTTTTACCGCATTGGAGATGTTCCACCTTCAGGACGATCTCTCCTCCCTGAAAATCCCGGGGCGGATGGACATTGGAGATCTCCCGGCCAACCATCATGGAGATCAGCTTGTCGTGATTCAGTTCTTGAATTGCGCTGGTTCCTATGTATTTTCCATCCCGCAATACAGAGACCCGGTCTGCCACATGGAATACCTCGTCGATCTTATGGGTGATGATAATAATGGTAATACCCTTACCCTTCAGCTCTTCAATGAAGGAAAACAGTTTTTGGACTTCCCTCTCCGTGATGGCCGAAGTCGGCTCGTCCATGATGATAAGCTTCGCATCATAGGAGATCGCTTTCAGGATTTCCAGCATCTGCGTCTCAGCGGTAGACAGAGTGCGGACCTTCTGTTTAGGGTCGAAATCCACCTTCCAGTGCTCGAAGAGCTTTCTGCACTCGTCATACATGGTGCTCCAGTCTACAAAGCAGCCCTTTTGCGGATACCTTCCCACAAACATATTCTCTGCGACCGTCAAATCCTTAATGGGATTGAGCTCCTGATGGATCATGGCGATCCCCAAGGCTCTTGCGTCTCTGGGATTTCGGATGGCGACTTTTTCTCCGTGGAAACGGATATCACCACTGTCCGCCTGGATCATTCCGTTCAGGATCTTCATCAGTGTTGACTTTCCGGCGCCGTTTTCTCCCATTACCGCATGGACCTCTCCCTGTATGAAGGAAATGGAGACATCATCTAAAGCCTTTACGCCCGGGTAGGTTTTCGTGATGTGTTCCATTGCGAGGATCTCTTCCATAGCACTTCCCCCCTTTGAGTTTCTTCGTTGGCCTTTGTCCCAAGTATACAGAGTTCGTCCAAAAGCGACAATGCGGTAAATTTCAGAAAATGTGTGCAATTCACAGAATGTTGCGCAGAGCATAACGTGCGACTGTGTATTCTGCACGATAAAAATCGAAAATTTCGTAAAAATAGACCCCGCGTATCACACGCGGGGCCCTTCCGGTTCATCCAAAAAAATAAGTCTATCCTGCTTACGCATAGGCAAAGCATAATTTCGATGAAACATGAGAACGCTCTTTCCCATTTCCGATGCCAGAAAGATGACCTTCCATATATCATCCATCAGCGACATATTCGGCTGGTCCATGATCCCCGCGAAAACGAAAATGTCCACGTTTTCCATCAGCATCCGATAGAGGACCGCCAACTCCCGCCCGGTGTTATCAAACCGGCTCAGGCGATGTCCCCATTGCTCACTTGGGATCGGAATCGTGTCGGCAAGCTCGCTTTTCAGAAATTTTTTTGCCTGACCCGGTGTAAGCCTCCCTCCCGTCGAAATACGGGTATAGGCAGGCAAAGCCACATTTTCCGCAAAAGACAAGTCCAGAAAATAATCAGATTGCAGGCGTTTGAACGTCAGTGTGCTGACGCTGCTGTGATTTCGATATCGGTTCAGCAAAGACACTTTCTCCGTAAGGAAAAACGTGTCCAAATACCACTGGTATCGTTCCGGACTGTGGCAACTGGCGCATACGATTTCACCCGGTGCAAGCTGAAGGCTTCCGTTCCCGTTTTTCTCCGGATAGAAAAAAACTCGTGTGCGCGAGAATTTTTCAGACGGCTTCACTTGATCTTCAGGCGGTGCTGCTTGCCCCCGGTTCAGCAAAATATCCGCCATTTCCGCAGTGTATTCCCTCCCGGAGAAGTCAGCGGATATCCGTCCATCGGAAAAGAACACCGTGCGGTCGCCATATTGGAGCGCGTACCGGCAGACTGGTTCGATGACCAGGATCCCGATGCCGCGCTCTTTTAGAAGTTTCAGCTTTTGAAACAAAAGGTCAATGTCCTTCTCCGAAAGCAGATACAGAAGATTGTCCAAAATCAGCAGTTGGGCCCGCACCAACAGGGCCCTAAGACAATACACCATCAGCGTATCGATCAGCTTGACGTGGGAAGCCTTTTTTGAGAGGTCCAACTGAATGTCGCACTCCTGACAGGCCATTCGAGCAAAGGCATCCGCCTGACCCCTGTTCCAGATGCCAGAAATCGGTCTTGCAATATAGATGTTTTCGCTGAGTGATAGATTTTGGATCAGCTTTGTATTCTGAGTAACGCAGAAGATACCCCGTTCATGGGCCTTCTCAGGGGAAAGCGGCTGATACGGTTTTTCCAACAGCAGCATGGTTCCGGAATCAGGAGTAAGTTCACCCATCATCATCTGGGATAAGACCGATCTTCCGCTGCCCCGTCCCACCAGAAAGGTAATCTCATCCTGATACAAGCGCAAAGACACATCCCGCAGCGCCGCATGACCGCCGATATGCTTGACAATATGCCGAAATTCAAAAAGCTCTTTCCGCATGATAGCTGTCCCTCATTTCCGACGGTGCGGGCATACACAATTCGATCTGCGTTCCAATGCCGGCGGCACTGGTGATTTCCAGACCATAGGCAGGGCCAAAGAACAGCTGTAGGCGCTGATGGACGTTTTTCAAAGCAATTCCCGCCCCATGCCGGGCCCCCTCGCCTTCTTTTCGGACAGGGGCAAGATCATCAGACTGGAACAGGCGTGCCCGGAGCGTGTCCAACTGGTCAGACGACATACCAACGCCATTATCCCGAATCTGAAGGATCAGCTTGCTCTGAGTCAGGAAGCCTCGTATCAGAATCGTGCCCGGGCTGATTTTCGGCTCCAGTCCATGATGGATCGCATTTTCCACAATGGGCTGTAGCGTCAGCGTCGGCATCATATAATTCTCAGGAAGTTCTCCCAAATCGTCCAGTTCCAGCTTCAGCGTGAACTTGTCCCGAAATCGGTAATTCTGAATACGGACATAGTTTTTTACATTTTCCAGTTCGTCCAGAATGGACGACTCTGTATTTCTCTGACTGATATTGTAGCGGAACAGGCGCGCCAGCGTTTCAATCATTGTTGCGATCTCTTCTTCATCACGGAGCAGTGCCTTGCTGCGAATGCTCTCCAACGTGTTATACAGAAAATGGGGATTGATCTGACTTTGCAGCGAGTTCATCTGCGCCTGTGTCTTCAGCATTTCGGATGCCAGTTCCTGCCGGGAATAGCCAAGATAATGCTCATCGTTCAGCAGGTCGGTCAAAAATGACAATCGCGTTTCATTCTGACTATTTTCACTGCTGTTTCGCAGTCTGGCCGCTCGTATAAGCACTGCCAGCAATATTGCGGAGAAGAGAAGCAGCACAGTCGCGGCAATGAGAATGAGGCATACGGATAACTGACTGTTTCCCGCCCGTATGCTTGCTGCCGCGACAAAAAGAAGTCCTGCCAGCAGAAAGCAAACGGCCATGATCCGCAGGAAAAACCGCCCGTATAGTGATCGGATATGGTTCATGGCACGCCTCTTCTCACACATAGAATTTCCGGTAAGCCGTCGGCTTTACCCCGACCATTTTCTGAAAGACCTTGCTGAAATGCCGTGCGTCCGCATACCCGATGCGCTCTGCGATGTCACTCATGCTGAGAGCGGGCTGGCGGAGCAAGCGTTTTGCCTCTTCGATTCGCATTTCGATCACATAATCCGAGAAGTTCTTTCCTGTTCGTTCTTTAAAAAGAGTGCTCAAGTAGCCCGCACTGACAAACGCCTGTTCCGAAACCTCCTCCAGACTGATCTGGCGGTCAATATGCGCACGGACGTATTCCTGAGCGATGCGAATAGGCTCACCCACCTTTTTCATCTGCAGCCCCATGCAGTAATCGATTTCTGATGACACGTATTCGCACAGAAAGTCTGCCTGCTCACCCACTGTGTCACAGTTGGCCAGCCGTTTGTGGACCATATTCTCTGAGGGAATACCGGACTCCTTTTCCTCCGCTGGAGAAAGATTCTCCCGCAGTCCCATGTTAACAACTTCCTGCCGGATCCGAAGGATCATGGTCCGCGTTACCCGAAAAAGATTCCCCAGGCGATAGCTCTCCATTGTGCGAAATGCTCCGTAAACTGAACGGATCAGCGCCAGAGCGGCATCTTTTTGCAAGGTTTCAATGTACCGGATCAGAGCCTGACTGTCCTCGGCGGAAAACTTGCAATCCGGCGTATCAGGCAGAGCTGCCCGAAGCTTCCGGTGCTCAATGAGCTTACTGGAGCCGGCATAGATCCGCAGGACAATTGCGTCCTCCGCACTTTCAAAAGCCTTCCAAATGTCCTTGGGCGTATCATACGGAGACCCTATGGCAAATGTGATCAGAAGATTCTGATACTGTATGGAAACATCTCCCAGCAGGCTTTGCAGGCTGCTGCACCGTTCTCTGTAGGAGGTGTGGCACTCCTCGGAATAGTTTGTCAGGATGTAGGCATTACAGTCCGTCACAACATATTCCATGTCAAAAACGTCATCTTTAAAAAGCGCCTGCACTCTCAGAGCAATATTCTCCAAGACGTTTCTGATTGTGCCGCGGTTGATTTCCGTCTTATCCCGGTAACTCACATGAACACACACGACCAGAAAAACGCCGGGCTTAAAAGAAAAGAGTTCATTATGAAATGCTCTGCTGTAGTCTGTCAATGTCTGCCGCAGTTCATTTCCGCGCAGGATCGCCGTTTTTTGCCGCAGCTCGTTCCGCATGGCGTTCTCGCTGGCTCGCCGCTCCAAAAAAGCGCCATTTTCTTGAAGGAGACGTTTCAGTACCAAATTCAGGTCGGTCTTGCTGATAGGCTTAAGCAGGTAGTCCTCCACGCCGAAGCGTATCGCCTGCTGGGCATATTCAAACTCCCGGTATCCACTAATCACGATAAATTTTGTCTGGAGCTTTTGCTGGCTGGCCTTTTCAATCATTTCCAGCCCAGTCATTCCCGGCATCTGAATATCTGTAATAACAATATCCGGTTTCTGCCGCAGAATGATCTCCATAGCGTCTATGCCATTTTGACTGGAGCCAAGACTTGTCATTTTCAACGCTTCCCAGTCGATCAGCTTATGAATGAGCTCACAAATATCCGGTTCATCGTCCACGATCAAGATCTTCAGCACAACTCTCACTCCTGTCGCATAAAGAAGTTATATTTATAGAGACAGGATAACGGAATTCGAAAATAGAGTCAAGAAAAACATACCAAAAGGATTGCGCGCGCAGTCATGCTGCCCATACGTCTGATATCGGCCGCATATGCGATACAGGACATGAAAAAGGTCATTGTGGAGAACGGAAGCGTTTTTCGGAACCGGTTCCGGCGTGTAGGGCGGCGAGGGTCCTTACAATAGAAGTATAGGGCCGGAAGAGGCGACAGTACGGAACATAGAGGACCTTTCCGGGACGGCGGGCCGTCGGGCATCGCCGCCGGGGTCATGGCGATACCTATGGGTATCTGGGAACGTCTGCTCACCGGGCCGCGCACAGAGCGTCACCGAAGAAAGTCATACAGGGCGGGGCCAAGGCTGCCGCTTGATCGCGGTGAAACGGGTGCGCGGCGGAACATTCCGGCCGGGTTTTGCGATCGTGAGGAGGTTTGCGTATTTGAAACAGGACTACATTTGCGCCGGGCCGCTGACGGAGGATGCTCTGACCGGGGCGGTGTCGGACTTTTTGTACCGGGTCCGTCCCCACAGAGAGCGGCTGTGGGACTACTACGAGGGTCAACAGCCCGTGCCCAAGGGCGAGGCCGTCCGGGGACGGCCCAACAATCTGCTGCGGGTCCCATTCCCCCGCTATATCACGGAGGTGCAGACCGGGTATTTCCTTGGCGTGCCCCCTACCCTTTCCTACGAACGCCCGGAGGAGGGGCGGATCTATGCCGATCTGCCCATGGATCATCTGCTCTTTGACATCGGCCGGGACATGAGCATCTGCGGCGAGGGCTTCGCGCTGGTGTGGCTGGAGCAGTCCGGCGTGCGGGTGTGCCGGTGCGACCCCCTCACCTGCTTCGGCATCCGCGGCGGCGAGGCCGGTGAACCGCTCCGCGCCGCCGTCCGGCTGTTCAAGCGCCCGGACGACACCGTATGCGGGATGCTCTACGAGGAGGAGCGGATCACGCCCTTCACATGGGACGGTCAGCGGGTGGCTCTGGGCGCGCCGGAGGAAAATCTGCCGGGGCATCTGGCGCTGGTGCCCTTCAACAACAACTGCCAGACCTGCGGCGATTTCGAGATGGTGACGGGTCTGATGGACGCGTACAACCTGCTGCTCTCCGGGGCCATGGACGATATGCAGTCGGTGGCCAACGCCTTCCTCGCCCTGTACGGGATGCAGGGAACGACCCAGGGGGACATCGACGAGGCCAACCGCACCCGCATCCTCTCTTTGGCAGAGGGGGGCCGGGCGGAATTCGTGGTGAAAAATCTGAACCACGAGGCCCTCGCCCAACTGGAGAGCAATCTGCGCCGCAGTATTCTGGAACTGAGCATGACGCCGGATCTCTCCGATGAGCGCTTCGCCGGGAACGCCTCCGGCGTGGCGATGCAGTACAAGCTGTGGGGCATCGAGCAGGTGCGCCTTGCCAAGGAGCGCTGCTTTCTGGACGGCCTGCACCGGCTGCTGACGGCACTTTCCGGCGGCTTTGCCCTGCTGGGGACGCCGGTGGCGCTGGAACAGGGGCGGGTCACGTTTTACAAGAATCTGCCGCAGGATCACACGGCGCTGGCGAGCACGCTGCTGTCCCTCTCTCCCCTGCTGTCCAAGCGCACCATTCTGGAACAGCTACCGTGGGTGAAGGACGCGGAGGAGGAACTGCGGCGCAAGGCCGAGGAAACCATGGAGACGGAGGAGTAATATATGAACGAAGAAGAAAAGCAGGAGTTAGAAACTCTGCGGGCGGAAAAGCTCCGCCGGGAGCAGGTGGAGCGGGCCAGAGCCGCCTTGGAGCGGGGCGGCGTGCCCCAGTCCTTCGCATCGCTGCTGGCGGGGGGCGACGACGGCGACACGGACCGCCGGACGGAGGAATTCCGCGCGGCGTATCAGGCGTCTCTGGCGGAGGACGTGAAAAGCCGTCTGCCCGCTTCTGCGCCGGTGGTGACGGCTCCCCTGCCCCAGCGCCCCAGACGGGGCATTCGGCGTCTGAGATAGGAGACGGGCTATGAATATTCAGGGAAAGTATACGAACAAGGGCCTTGCGCTGACGGCGAAAACCGCCGCGGGGGCCTGCCTGCGGGTGACCCGCGTGGTGGGCGGAAGCGGACATACCACGGACGTCCCCAACGCCGTCCAACTGCCAGAGATCCGGCAGACGCTGGCGGTGGGCGAGGCCCGCTGTACCGGGAACACTGCCGTTCTGCCCGTGACGCTGGCTGCGATGGCACTGGAGGACTCATACACGCTGACGGAGCTTGGCATTTATGCGGAGGATCCCGACGAGGGAGAGATCCTGTACTGCGTCTACCGATTGGATGAACCGACGACCATTCAGGCCGGGAGTGACACGGTGCTGCGGTTTTATCTGCGCCAGACCGTCAGCAAGGACGGCGGCGCAGAGGTGCTCTGCTCCCCTGTCGGTCTTATCACTGAAAGCGACTGCGCGCCTGTGCGGAAGATGGTGCTGGCTGTCGGCGCGCCCCAACGTTATGTCACCGTGCCCGCGTCGGAGCTGCAAACCTATCTCGATGCTCTCCCTCGTCTGCTGACTGAACATCATGTCATCACTCTCAGAGGAACGAATTCAAACATTGTTTCTGTGAAGGACTTCTATGGCTGCGGGAGTCTCACGCTTCGTGCAGACAAGGTCGGTGACTGCGTGTTTACAAAGGATGTCATAGTGGGGAATTGCAGTATTCCGGTGATAATGGAAGGGCTGAAATGGGAGTTAGATGGAACGGCAAGTCCCGAAACATATTGCATTAGCTGCCGCGATAGCACGATATATGCAAATATATGTTCCTTTAACGGCCATGCCAAGACGGGGAGAGGTGTGGTCTCTTGGGGCAACTCATCTGCTGTGCTGGCGGGATGCGCACTTCATAATTTGGAGATCGCAGTTGAGGCCAGCTGGGGCGGTCGCATTGGAGTTTATGGAGAAGATCCGAAAACGGAATGCAGTGGCAATACGATTGGAATCTACCTTCGTCAAGGTGGACTTGTGCTGTTGGGGGATCTCGTCCCGGATCTATTGGGTGGCACATACAACGAAAGAAACAGAATGAACGCCATTATTAAGGGCGGGAAATTCGTCTGAGGTGAACTGAAATGACGCTATATTTATATAAAATCGGGACAGAGAAGCCGGTACTGACCGTTGAAAATGCGCAGAGTTACACGGCGGACAGCGTGACGGCGGCAGACGGCACGCTGTATGAACCACTGGCGGAGAACTATGAACTGTCCGGCAAGGCGGATTGTTCGGAGACTCTGCGAGCAGATTACCGCGCGGCGCATCCCACACAGGAAACCCGTTTAGAGGAACTGGAGGAGCTGATGGCGGCGCTGATGTTCGGAGGTGAGGAAGCATGACGCTGAAGCTGAAGCTGCTGTGCCGTGTGGTGCGGCGCAGAGTGGAGCGGGGCGAGGATTTGTCCGAGGTTTTGAAAGACTATCCCCGCCTGACGGCGGAACAGAGAGCGGAGATTGTCAGGGCGTTGAGCGGTCGATAAAAACGGATATAAAACAGGAACGGCGCATCTCCCTTTTTCGGAGGTGCGCCGCTGTTTTTGAGCGAAAATCATAAAACAAGGCGAGTTTATTGAATTTGCGCTTCATTTTTTGAAAAAATGTGCTACACTGGATAAAATGGAGCACGGTTCCGCTGACAGATAGATGAAAAATCGCATCGGCTTCCATGGGGAAGCAGTATGGAGCACAGGATTCGGATGAGGGAGAGCAATATGGTACTGAGTAAAGTGGAAAAGCCTGCCATTGAAGCGGTGCTGGCGGAAGCAAGCGCGGCGAAGCTGAAGGAACTGGCAAAGAATTACTATGTCAAGGGCTACTCCAAAATGAACAAGCCCGCGCTGGTACAGGCGGTGAGCGCCGCCCTCCGGGAGCCGGGGCGCATGGAGGAGCTTCTCTACATCATCGACCAGCCGACTTTCCTGCTGTTTAGGCGGGCGGCAAGGAGCCGGGAGCCGGTGAAGGTGAAGAAGGCCCTGCCCGAGCAGTGCAGCCTGCTGGAGGATCTCGGCTACATTGTCTGCGATGCTTCTCAGGAGGATCTGATCGTGACGGTTCCCACTGAGATCAGCAAGGTGTTTCATCAGCTGGAGCGGGAAGGCTACACGGAGAGAAAGACGCGCTACGATCTGCTGGACGGTTATGCCATGGCCGCGGTCCATCTGTACGGCGCGATCAGCCAGCCGGATCTTGTGGACATCTTCAACCGTCAGAACAGTCAGCCCACCTCAGAGGAGGAACTGTTCCCGGCTTTGCTCCGCCATGTGGCCGTGGGCGCACCCTACTGCTTCTGGGAGGAGTATATCGTCTGCGGAGAGTTCGAAGAGAATGGCTTCGAAGATGTGCGGGATCTGATGCGCCAATGCGGCGGCAAGCCCCGGTATATTCCGGAAAAGGACGAACTGCTGCGCTATGCCGACTGGAACTACTATGAGCGCACACCGCAGATGGATGCCCTGACCGCCTTTTTGATGAACGAGGGGCATCAGCCCCGCCGGGACGCAGAGGAGATCGCCGGGGAGATCCAATACGCCTGCGTCATTGAAGCCGACATGGAGCAGGTCTACGATATTCTGGGCGACTATGACATGGAGCTTGACGGCAGTGCCGTCGAAGCCTTCGTGAAGATGATGATGTCCGTCAAGAACAACACCCGGCTCTGGGCCAACAAGGGCTACACGCCCAACGAGCTGGCCGCGCTCTATTACCGGGGCGCGCCGACAGCGGACGGGACCGGCAGAAAGAAAATCGGCCGGAACGATCCCTGTCCCTGCGGCAGCGGAAAGAAGTTCAAAAAGTGCTGCGGACGATAACGGAAGCATCCCCCTTCCCTTTTGACAGCAAAAGATGTAAAGGCATTACACTATACAAACAACAGCAGAGGACGTATGTCCTCTGCTGTTGTTTTTTTGATAGCGGATGAGATGAACGATTGGGCAGCCGTAAAGCACCTCAGCCCGTCCAGTCGGAACGGGTTTCCCGCACGTCAACATGGGTGAAGCCCTGTCCGGCGTATACACCCACGCCGCCCCAGTCCGGCATGAGCTGCCGCGCGTAGGCCGCCACCGCTGCCGGGGTCTGGCCACGCACGGAAATGTCAGCCGCCGTGCCGTAGCAGTGCTGGCTGTGGGCCGCGCCGCCCACCTTGGCGTTGTACTGGGGCGTCCGGTAGGCGCTGTGGATGACCACCGGGGCGGCAAAATGGCTGCGGATGCTCTGCAAGACCATCACCAGCCGGGGGGCGGTCAGAACGGCGTCGGAGCCGTCCTTGCAGGCAAATTCTTTCACGGTGAAGTTGGCGGACAGCTTTTTGCCGCCGTCCTTCGTCTTGGAATAGGCGTTGATCTCGACCATAGGTTTTTCTCCTTCCAGTTCACTTGTTTTTTTACGTTTCAGTTTCCAGACGAGGAAGAACGGGATCCCCCGCCCGTCCCCGGTGAAGCCCTCCCCTGCTGCATCCATGAAGCAGGTGCTCCCACCTCCGTCCATCATGATGGCGTTGTCCCAGCCAGAGGACGATAGCAGGTCACGGAGTTGCTCCGGCGTGTGCCGCTCCCGGCTCACATAGTAGGCGAACCGCCCATCCTTGGTGCCGATGGCTGTCCGGGGAGCACGGTAGCGCATATCCGCTCCGCAGGTGACGGGGCTGATCTTCTTCCCGCCGATGATGAGGTGGACGCACTCCATGTAGTTCGCGTCCCCGTTGGGCACAGCCTTCACGCCAAAGTCCGCCGGGGTGTTCCAACTGACGGCCCACGCCTGGTAGTCAGGGGCCTTGCGGACCATCCCGTCTGCCTTCAGGTGACAGGCCGGAGACAGATCCCGCAGAAAGATAGAGCCGTTGCAGATAGCGTCCCCGCCCGTCTCCGCCAGCATTTTCCGCAGGTTGGCCGGGGTGGAGCGGAGACGCTTCCGGTTGAAGTAGATCTTCAAAAATTGGAGGTCGGAGAGCGGGACGGCGCCCGCTCTCGTGCTCATGTGCGGGCCTCCGTACCCTTGCCCTGATCGCCGGTCTGGTGCAGCGCGTCCAGCATATTTTTCACAAAGGCCGGGTACGGAACGCCCATCACCGCCGTGTTTTCCAATACGGAAAGGCCCTCGTTGGCGACGAAGAACAGGCACACCGCGTCCCGGACGAAATCGCTGTGGGTGGCCTGATCCAGCAGCGCCGCCATCCACACCAGCGACAGCATGACGCCCTTTTTCACCAGTCCCTTGTAGCTGGCCTTGGAGTCCAGCGCTCCGGTCTTGCTCTTTGCCGACTTGTGCCAGACGGCCGCCACCAGCCAGCCGGTGACGTAGTCCAGCGCCATGAAGCAGATCAGAACTTTGAGCGCCACATCCCAGCCTCCCAGCGCCTGAGCGACGGCGGAGCCGGCCGTGGCCAGCACCGCCAGCACCGTGTTTTTCATTTGTGTCAGATTCATCGGATTCCCCCTTTTGTTGATTCGGACGCTGAACGTCCTCTCTGAACAGTGTACCTGCCGCCGTGGGCGGCCCGCTGGGTAAGCGGTTCAGTTTTTGGGTTCAATTCGGGGGAGAGTACGTCAAAAATGGGCCTCTGCAAAAGTAGGAATCCCAGACCATCAAGGATGATTTGGGATTCCTGTTTTTCAATATTGATGCAGGTGGGATAAATTGCTCTATTATGCCTTTTTACATGGTACGGATGTTATCATTTTCCCAAACTCACATCGATAATCAAGATATTTTTCCATCCGGGTCAAGTCAATTTTCTCATCAAGGTAATCTTTTGGATTTATAGAAATAATCAGCTTGCTTGCTAATTTTTCATCGCACTGGATAAAGAAATCAACTGTCTGTTGAAACACATCTTCCTTTGTTGCCCCTTGGATTGCAGCGCGTCCAGAACCAAGGAGCGGAATGCACAGATTGTCATAGTGTCCCATCCGCTTAATTGCATCAGCTACAGCTGTCAGCGCAATGCTGACATGTTCAATCGACTGACCGATGGGCTTACCATATTCGTTTACATCATTTATTGCAACGAAATAGAAGTGTTTCCCCTTTCGGTCGATTTTTGCAACTGTACCGATTGGATATTTTATGACTGGGCCAAAACAATCAGAAGTGAGAAGTCCTTTAATTTCCTGACTGTTAAGGCTCTTGCTTATCAACCCGTCAAGATCATGCAATTTCCCATTAAAATACTTGAGTTGGAACCGTCCTTGGACACTGTTTGGACTGATATACTCGTTATCCATCTGAGTGCGGAAAAAAGTATTTGTGGGGATAACGTAGCTATTGGCAGTTCGATTTTGAAAAATGTCTTTAACACTAATTGCAATTTGAATATCGCAGTTAGATACCTTTTTGCAACAATTGACCTTCTTACGATTATGCAGGCAAGAACTGAGCAGGCTGACGATTAGTACAGTTTTCCAATGCCCTTTTATCAAACGCTCCAGTATGTCATATCCCGTGAGATCCTTAAGCAAAACGGCCGCTGCGAAAAAAGATGACACATAGCCAATAGCAGTATAGACTAACTTCCATATGGCTTTTGGCGTGCATGCTTCTCCGGTAACTGATTTAAGTAGGACTTTTATTTGATCAATCATATCCCAATGCTTTCTTGATATGAGCATAATTTCCAACCTTGGTTCCAAGTGCGTTTCGTGTCCAGAAAGGGTAAGCTTCTGATTCGTAACCGCTCATATAAGAAGGAAGCCACCCCGGCTGCTTGTTTAGAGAATTGTAAACTATGATGATTGGTTTATCTTTCCGCTTAGCTTGACGAAACTCGTGCTCAAGGTAAGAGTATGTATTAATGTTGCCTAGATCATCTTCCGGGCGGGGAATTGAAACGGTACTCCATTTACAAGTTTTAACTCCATTGGGGTTTTGCTTATAGGGCGTGCAATCGCAACCAGCCCCATCGCTGAAGCGTTTACATATACTTCCAGCAGTTCGGGATGCTGTCTTATCTCCAATAATGATAATCACCGCTGAAGACACATTGATCTGAGAATTGAATTCTTTTTTCAAATCACAAGGCCTGCAATTTGGATCTTCCGAAACACTCCCTGAAACAACTTCGGCTGTGTCAATGTAATCGACTTTGTGAAGAGCGTCGTTTCCCCATTTGTGGAGCTCATCCACAACCTCACGATCTCCGTTTGATTCAGAATAATCTGCGCTGATGTAAACCCTCTTGCTCATATTTTCCTTCTTTCTAAGTGTTTATCTTTAATAATTGCCTTTACAAGGAAGACGCTATGTATACAATGCAGGCCATGGCGTCAACTTGTGTCCCTGCAAACATTATCTGAACGATTCTGGGAATTTTTGATGGAGGCTGTTGGACTTGGCCCGGTGGCCGCATACGTGTGAGGCGTAGCCAAGTGGTGCGAATAGATGAATCATTTTTCGCACTGGTTTGCGGCTTTGGCAAACGGATCACGATCTCTGCTGATTCGAATCCCAGCGGGACGGTTTATCTGCACCCTCTTTGGGCGTTCAGCAGGCACTCGGCGAACAGAAAGTCGGTGGGGTTGTCAATATCCACGGAGCGTTCCGCGGACATGATATAGGCGTAGCAGCCGTCACCGTACAGACTGCCGGTGCGGAGGAAGTGCTCCGTTTTCACAAGATAGACGGCGCCGTTCATACGGTAGTAGGTTTCCAGCTCCTGCCGACGCTTATTGCCGTCGGCACGGATGAACGCCCGCATACTGCCGTCCGGCGGGAGGGTGTTGCACCAGAGCGGAGAGTGCTCCATCTCGCAGACGGAAACGACGCTTTCCGCCTGCTTTTCCTCCATCACGCCGAAGGCCGCGCGAATATCATCGGCGGTACGCAGGGGCGAGGTGGGCTGAAGGAGCATGAAGGCGTCAAAGCGCTGTCCCATTTCCTCGTAGCGGCGCAGCACCTCCCGAATGGCGTCCTCGGAGGAGGCGGTGTCGGAGGAGGTCTCGGCGCTGCGGAGGAACGGCTCGTCCGCGCCGTACTGCCGGGCGATGTCGGCGTAGCGCTCCGAATCGGTGGAAACGTGAACGGTGTCGAACAGCCCGGAGGCGAGGGCGGCTTCGATGGAATAGGCCAGCAGAGGCTTGCCGTTCAGCGGCCTGATGTTTTTGTCCGGCAGGCCCTTGGAGCCGCTGCGGGCGGGAATGATGGCAATGGAACGCATGATGCCTCCTTACTCCATGACCGGGAGGTCATAGAAGGTTTTTTTCGTGTTATGAGGGGCGCTGCGGAGGAAGCGCAGCAGCTCCGATAGGATCTTCTTCGAGGTGCGGCCATCGCCAAAGGGGGAATCGGTATTGGCGGCGACGGCCTTGAATTCCGGGGTCATGGCCTTTTTCATAGCCGCCGTGACCGCCTCTCGCTCCGGCGGGCAGTCGATGACGCTTTCAGCGCGCATCCGCCCCTTCTGGCGGTCGCCGATGTTGACCGTAGGGATGTGCATGGCGGGGGCCTCCACGATGCCGCTGGAGGAATTACCCAGTGCCATTTCCGCGCCCTTGAGGGCGGAGAGATAGCGCCGCATCCCAAGGGACGGCACCACCAGCCAGTTTTTCCGGCTGACACCCTCGGCCTGCCAGATGGCGTTGATGGCCCGCCCGCCGGCATCCGCGTTGGCCAGTGTGACGATATAGGACATGGCGGGGAACACGTCCATGGCGGCGATCAGCTCGTGGAGCTGCCGCTCAGCGGTGTTGTCCTCCAGCGTGACAGGGTGGAAGGTGACCACGCTGTAAGGCCCGGCGGTCAGGTCAAATTGCAGGCTTTCCGACAGCTCCTCCACGGAGAGGAGGGGCGTGTTCAGACAGTTTTCAACGCCCGGCTCCCCCACGTTGAACACCCGCTCCGGGGACTCCCCCATTTGGATGATCCGCCTGCGGGACTGCTCGCAGCCGGGAAAATGCAGCGTGCTCATTTTGGTGACGCTGTGGCGGATGGCATCGTCCACCGCGCCCTCGGTCACGTCGCCGCCGGAAATATGCGCGATGGGAATGCCGGAAAAGTGGGCGGCGATGGCTGCAGCGAAGATCTCATAACGGTCCCCCAGCACCACCAGAAGATCGGGACGGCGGGCGGAGAAATAATCGGCAAAGGCGCTCAAGGCCGCGCCGGTGGCGCGGGCCATACCGGCCTTGCTGTCATCGTCCAGCGGAAAGGGCACGCTGTCATAGGCAAAGCCGTCGCGCGTCAGCTCATCCACCGTGCCGCCAAAGGCGGCGCTGAGGTGGCTGCCTGTGGCGGCGATCGTCAATTCGATTTCCGGGCAGTCCCGCAGGCGGATCAGCAGAGGCCGCAGCAGGCCATAATCCGCCCGGGTGCCGGACACAACACAGACTTGATGCTTCATCTCGTTCCTCACAGTTCAATGGCATCGTCCGCCGCATAATCCCGGCGGGCAGGCGTTCCGATGACGAGATCCCAGTAACGGGCGGAGAGGCCCCGGTCATTCCGTTTCACCGTCAGATCGTCGGCGGTCAGGAGGGTGCCCGCCGGAATGGGCCGCGCCGCAACAAGGCGCTTGAGCACGACCTCGGAAATAGCGCGCTCCTCCGGGGATGGGGTCTTGCGGCCGCTGCCAAGCCCCGCCTCCACCTGCCGGATGGCGGACACCATCTGGCGGAACGCCTCCGGCTCTGTGCTGGCCAGATGGTCCGGACCTTCCATGTGCCGGTCCAGCGTGAAGTGCTTTTCGATGACCGTTGCACCCAGCGCCACGGCGGCTGTGGGAATGGCGATGCCTTCCGTATGGTCGGAATATCCCACGGGCAGGCCGAAGGCGGCGCGAAGCGTGTCCATGGCCCGGAGATTGACACGGTCATAGGGGCAGGGATAGCTGGTGGTGCAGTGGAGCAGGGTGATGTCCTCCGCCCCACCCTGCCGCAGCGCTTCCAGAGACAGCTCTACATCAGCCAGAGAACTCATGCCGGTGCTCAGCAGCACCGGCTTTTTCTTGCTGCCCATATAGCGCAGGTACGGGATATTTCCGATCTCGCCGGAGCCGATCTTGATGAAGGGGATGCCCAGCGTCAGCAGAAAATCCAGACTGTCCGCTTCGTCCGCCGTGGAGGCGAATTGAATACCGATCTCGTCGCAGTACGCTTTGACAGCGCGGAAATCGTCATAGGAAAGCTCCAGCCGCTTGAGCATATCGAACTGGGACTCAGTGCGGCCTGTGTTGTCCGCCTGATAGTCCGCCTGCGCCACGCTGCGGGTGATGATCTTCTCCGTCTGCCAGGTCTGGAACTTTACGCAGTCCGCCCCGGCATTTTTTGCCGCGAGGCAAAGTTCCCTGGCGAGATCGAGCCTACCGTTGTGGTTGACGCCGGCCTCGGCGATGATATAAGCGCCCATGGGGTCACCTCCTGTATTGGATCATAAACCCGTTATCTGGATCAAAGGCCGGGTCCGCAGATTTGCGGAGGGCCAGAAGCTCCTGATACGCCGCCGGGTCAAAAATGCTGCGGCCCACCCAGAATTCCCGGCGGCCGTTTTTGTTGAACTGCTTTTTGAAACCGAACAGACTGTCATCCGGCGCCATGCCGCCACCCAGATGCAGCTTGCTCATGCCGTGGGCCGTACCCCAGAGCGCCGCTTCGTAGAGCAGCAGGTTTCCCGCCGCCAGACTGCGGTAAGCGGCGTCCGAGCCTGCCAAATGATAGTGCATACTGCCGTTGGTATGGAAGAAGATAGCGCCGCTGATGGGCGCTTCCTCCAGCTCCGCGTACAGCAGAAAGGCATGGTCGGAAAGATGTTCGCACAGATAGTCAAAGTAGGACGTGCCGAAGGTGTAGTAATCCTCCGCGCTGTGCTTGTCCATGGTCTGACGGTACAGCTCCAGAAACGGCGCATATTCCGACATGGGCGCTTCCCGCACTGTGACGCCGCTCCGCTGCGCCTTGCGCACCATGTTGCGGTTTTTGCTGTCCATATTGGCGAGGATCAGCTCCGGCGAGGCGGTGTCCATATAGATGGTGTCACGCAGATAGCGGGTGTCCGTCATAGGCGAGACCGCGCCGTGATTATCCAGCAGCGGATGGTAGCGCAGAAATTGCGTGACGATGCGCTGCTCCAGACAATAGGCCCGCAGTTCCTCCATGAAGATCTGCTGGGCCACCGGTGAGAGCGGGGCGTCGGTCAACGGGCCGCCGTAGCCGTAGGGCGTTTCCAGATCGTAAAGGCGGCCTGCCGGGAGCAGACCGTGAAAGCGGGGATCGTCCGCGATATCGCTGCGCATGACCACATAGCACATCCGCTCCGCGCCGTGCTCAAAGCAGAGCAGCAACGGATCGCCGTCTCCGTGGAGCTTTAGGGAGACGGCGTATTCACAAAGATAATAAATGTCCCACCCGGCGAAGGAGCGGACATAGGCGTTCCATGCTTCCGGCGTCTGCGGGGTCAAAACGTTCATAACAACAGTCCTTTGCAAGTATCGAGCGTGTCAATGAGATAGTCTATGTGCGCCGTGTCATACCGCTGGTCGATGGGCAGAGAGAGCATCTGTGCGGCCAATTTTCTCGCCAGAGGCCGCTCGTCAGCCTGTACACCGTCGAAGGGCCAGTGTACCGCACAGTAGATCCGATGCTCCATCAGACGGCGGCGCAGGGCGTCTCGGTCCTTCACCCGGATCGGCAGGACCAGCGGACATGCATCCTCCGCAATACGGCAGATGGGAGACACGCCCAGTTGAGCGAGCGCGTCCTTCAGCCGCGCGTAATTGCGCCTGCGCTGGATGGCCAGCGCGTCCGCATCGACCGTGCGGAGCAGAAAACGGGAAAAATCGGAGATCTGATACAGCTCCGTCTGCGCGTCCAGCGCATCCTCCGTTTCACGGAAAATATTCAGGTATTCCGCATTGCAGTCCAATGTTCCATCGAGAAACAGGGACTTGCAGACCATGCCGCAGGCACGGCGGTCATCCGTTTTGCGAGGGAGAAGAGAAAAGCTATCTCGGTCCGCAAGCGCGGGGCCGTATAACGCGCCGCCGCCCGGCAGGGCGAACCACTTGCGCAGGCTGCAAACGCAGAGATCGCCGATGGTGCGCCGCGCGGAAAATACGCTGTGAGTGGTGTCCTCCACGATGGAAAAGCCGTATCGCAGGCGGGCGGCCTCCAACTGCTCCAATATAGCCTGCGGTTGTACCGCGCCGAAGTAGTGCATCAGAAAAACGGCGGAGACTTCCACTTTCAGCTTGGAGAGAAGGTCGTCCATGTCGATCTCCAGCGAGGGCGTCAGCCGGTAAAAGCGCAGCGCGTGGCCGGAAAAGGCGGTGATGACGGAATCGCAGATGTACTCCGGCAGAAGGATCGTTCCGGAACGTAGGCTCCGCGCGGCAAAGCGCAGCGCGCTGCGGCCGCTATCGAAGTACAGCGGGTGCTCACCGGACAGACAGGCGTCTACGCTGTGGTTTTTTTCAGAAAGCGTATTGAGATCTAAGAAAAACTCGCCGCCTAATTCCATCGTGTGCGCTCCTTTCCAAGAGGATATATCAGAGGTCTTTGTATAGATGCAGCATCTTTACTTCTTTATTCAGCTTTGGAATATAGTGCATTTCATAGTCCCCGGAAAAGGTAATGCCGAGGCTTGCGTAAGCGTGGAGAGATGCAGTATTATCTTCACGGATTTTTCCAACGAAGCGTCGAAAACCAAGAGAGCGGGCTTCTTCTAACGCCAAGCGTGCCGCAGCCTTCCCGTAACCATGTCCCCAGTATTTTTCCGAAATAGCCATTGGAATATCAAAAACATCAGAACCTGATGGCTCGATATAAATATGACCGACGGGCGTATCGTTGTCCATAATAATGTAGATTTTTCTATTGGTTTTTTCGCCTTGATTTTGAATTATGCGCTCATACCATTTCTGGAATGACGTGCGCTCGGGCGGCGTGTCGAAGCCAGTCCAGAAAATGTTGGACGGCTCGCATTTGAGCTGATAAAAAAATTCAAAATCCTCCGGTGCCGCCAAACGAATACTGACCATATTGGTGCAACCTCCTCTTATTTCGGGCGCAGGTATACAGCTTCTCTCGTGCTTTGGATTCATTGCACTGTCCCATGTCCGTCCTTTTTCGGAAGGAGCCGCTGGACCGCGTTACATTTTGCTGTCCAGACCCTTTCCGGTCTCGATGTGTTCAAAATTCGGCAGATACGCCGCCATGATGGCGATGATCTCGTCCTTTGTGGGGTGCGGCCCGGCGAAGGCGGCGGTCAGCTCACGGAAAAGCGTTTCCACCCGTTCCTTGTTGGGAACGGCTTTCCCGGTGATGACACCCAGAGATTGGAAACGCTCCATATCCGCTGTTTCCTCGTCTGTCACGAACTCCTCAAATGCCTTTTCGCCGGAGGTGTCCGACACCGCGTAATGGACGGGATACAAGGTCCCGCCGTGCTTCAGTTCCTCGGCGCGGTCGATGGCCTCCTCGTCCGAGGCACATTCCAGCACCTCGTAGCCGTGGGCCTTCAAAAGCGCGGTGCCGATGGCGTCAAAGGTCATCATCTGGGCCTCGGCCAGCTTCGGGAAGAAGATGGCCCGGTTTTCGCCCAGCATGCAGGACAGCAGGCAGATCTGCCCGGATTCCTCGGGACTGACGAAGTAGCGTCTCACGTCGGAGGGGGCGGACAGCGGCTGGAGCTTGGAGAGCCGCGCCAGAAAACCGGCGGGCAGAGAGCCGTTGGAAAAGGCCACGTTGGCGAACCGGGCCGTTTTCACCGGGAACTTGTCCGAATAGCTGAAGATCACGTCCTCCATGATGCGCTTGGAAGCGCCCATGATGTTCACGGGGTTCGCGGCCTTATCCGTGGATACGCAGAAGTATTCCTCCGGTGGGAACGCCGTCAGCAGGTCGAGGAGACGCTTGGCGTGGAGGACGTTGTTCTGGAGCAGGGCCTCCACGCTGTAAATGTCCTTCTCGGAGCGGACGTGCTTATGGGCAGAGAAATTTCCCACGATGTCGAAGCCGCCACGGTCGCGGAACATCTTCTCAAAGACCGGCGACGCGAAATCCATGGGATAGGGGATGTAATCCTCCGGCACATACATGCCCTTGGTGGAGCGAAGATCCCGGGTCAGCTCCGCCAGAGCGTTTTCATTGTAATCCACCGCCACCAGGGACGCGGGCTTAAAGGGCAGCAGCGCCTTGATGAAGCTGGAGCCGATGGAACCGGCTCCGCCGATGACGAGCACCGACTTTCCGGCGATTTTTTTGCTGAGGGCGTCCCGGTTGGCCTCGATGTCGGCGCTGAACATGGACACCGGACGCTTGGTGACGTATTGACTGATGAATTGATCTAAATGAAACATATTTTTCCGCACCTTTTCAAACTTCACCGGGGCGGCAGCCTCCGGCGGCATGGTTCACTCATTTATCCTTTATCATACCACAGCTTTCAATCAAAAACAACGCTCCCGTTTCCTGCCTATCTAAATAAACTCCGTAGGGAGCCGAGCGGCGCGTTCAAAGCTGCGCTTCTGTCCCCACGGAGTTCATTTTTTGCTAATTGCGCTCAAGGACCTCCTTCGCTGCGTGAGGCAGGTAAGCCTGGGCACTCACACCCTGTACGCCCTTAAGAACTGCGGCGGGCAGGAAGGAGGGGGCTGGAAATGCATGGGATTCACTTATTTTCAGGGGAAAGTTCAGTGATCCGCGCGCAAATCTCGCCCAGGAGCAGCCAGAGGAAGATATATGGCAGACCGCGCCAGAGAACAAAGCAGCCGTTGACCAGATCGGCGGCAAGGATCGCGCCGCAGGAGGCAATCAGAACGGAGAGCAGCAGGCGTTTTTCTTCATCATGGCAGATAAAGAGGCCGCGCAGCGCTTTGATGAAAAACCAGACGCCGAACACGAGAACGAGAGCAAAGCCGATGATACCCGAGGCGGCAAGAAGCGTCAGATACCCGTTGTGCAGGTTTCGATATTCATAATCCGGAACGCCGTAGAAGACCTTTACGCTGATGGCGTTATTGGTCACGCCCAACGGGTGGGCGAGAAAAAGCTTGATACCCTCTCTCCAGATCGAGCTGCGAACACCGTTGGCAGAGGTTTTGATATCTCGGCTGATCGTCACTTCCTTCGGCGGCTCTGGCAACTGCTCGGGAGTCGAGGGTTCTCCATCGGGAATCTCGGGATCATTAGGGCATTCCTGGTCCTCATCCTCCGGCGGCTGTCCAGGAATCGCAGACTGATCAGGCTGGTTTTTCTCCGCCTCTTTAAGCTCATGCTGATAGACAGTCTGCGATATGCCGTTGACCGCAGCGGTTTCCATCCGCTGTGTACCGTAAAAGGCACCAGTGACAAGCAGGCACAGCGCAAGCATCTGTGCGGTGGCTTCCATGCCGCGGCGGGCGATTTTTTTCCCAGTGGTATTGCCTATGCCGCGGCAAAGCGGAAACAACACCGAGAACGCGAGCATGGAAATGAGCGCCGAGTATGCGTTTGCGGCGCCGATGGTGAACAGGTAGATCACACAGCTGACAACGCACGGTCCCAGACGGCGGACTTCCTTTCTCCCAAATAAGTACCATGTCGAAAAAGTACCGAGGAGACATAACTCACTGAGCGTAGAGGGGCCGGCGGCGATGCCACTCAGCTGCATACTTGTATTACGCGGATTAAAACCAATCAGGATAGTGGTTCCCCGATAGGGGACCTCCGCACTGTAACTTGCCAGCATCATGCCGAGAGAGATGAGTGCAACGGCCATGGAAAAGACGAAAACCATCCGGCAGATCAGTTTGAGCGTAGCGGAGCGCGCCTCACTCCCAAAGGAGGAAAAGACGCAGAAAAAAACAAAGAAGTAAATACCGGTATATACCAATTGACCGCAGTTTGAGAAAAAGCCGCTTTGCCGGTTCAACAGGATCGTAACAAAATAGCTGACACAAAAAAGAAGGAATATCGGGAAGAACGGGCGGCGGTAAACGCGGCGGTCCACCAGAAAGAGCCACAGCAGCAGACCTGCGCCGAAGAGCACGGACAGCATCAGCAACAGCTGGTAGAGAAAAAAAGTGAAAGGGACAGAAGCAACCAGCAGAGATGCCGTACATAGAGCGGCAAACCACTTCACGCAGCTTTCCAGCGTGATTTTTTTTCGAATCTTCATAGTAAATACAATTCCTTTTACAATTCTTCATGGAAGGAAGCCGGACTTCCTTCCGACCGTACAGGCTATAACATATTTCAGCCCTACGGGCCGCTATGCGGAAAGTGCGGGCGGCAACGGTCGAATATTCGGCCAACGACGGTCACGGTTTTCCGTACAACCGTTCCCTCATTTTTTCCAGCTCGTCCAGCTGGCCCATGTCCAGCCAATCCTCCTCGCCCACCGTGTAGGCGCTCACACGGCGGCCCCTGCACCGCTGCCGCTCGATGATGTCCGGAAAGCCGATGACCTCGTCCTCTCCGATATCGTCCAGCACCTCAGGCTCCACGAGATACAGTCCTGTATTGGTCAGGAACTGAAACGCCGGCTTCTCCTGCATGGCGGTGATGACACCGCTCTCTCCCGTTTCAACAACGCCGTAGGGGATGGTAACGTGCTTTTCCGCGCAGACCATCGTGACGGCGCTGCCGCTTTCCCGATGGAAGCGCAGCAGCTTTTCATAGTCAGTGAAAATGAGCAGGTCGCAGTTCGTGAGGAAGAAGGTGCTGGAGAGCTTCCCCTTCAGCAGGCTCAGCCCGCCGCCTGTGCCTAAAGGCTTGTCCTCATCGTACCAGACCGTGTTGAAATGCTCCTCATTTTCGCTGAAATACGCCTTGATCAGCTGTTTTTTATAGTTCACGATGCCGTGGAACTCCGTGCAGCCGTACTGCCGGAACTGCCGCATGATGTGCTCCATGATGGGCAGATCGCCCACGGGGATCAGCGGCTTTGGCAGAATTTTGGTGTACGGCTCAAGGCGCGTGCCCTTGCCGCCCGCCATGATGACCACGGGCAGACCGAGGGCGGCGTGGGGTTCTGCTTGGCGCTCATCTTCCAGCACAATATCCATGATGCGCCCAGCCCCATCCAGCACCGGCACAGCAATGCAGCCATGCTGGGCCAGCAGACGAATCGCCTCCTCCCTGCCGGTGGCGGTGATGGGGCGATGGTTGCCGGCGTTTGCAGCGCTGTCCTCCAGCGTGCCGCCGGAGAGCAGATAGCGCCGCACGTCGCCGTCTGTCAGCGCGGCGGTGAGCCGCCCGGCGATATCAGAGAGAAAGAGGATCTTTTTTTCATTTTGATTCAGACGGGCAAGCGCCGTGCGCAGACTTTCCGTTTCTAACATGCAGAATGATTGAAAATCCATGCCGTGATCTCCTTTTGCAGATGATGAGAAGTCCCGCCTGATTACAGATGATGGACAGTGGTCTCACGGCGGTTGAGACATATCTTTTCCCAAAGACCCTATTAGCGGTTTTCATCCTCCGAAACGGGGAAATAGCCCCGCAAAATTTGCAGCCTCGCCGGAAGATGGGCGTGCAGCCAGATCAAAAGCTCCGACTTGAGCAGCACGGTGACGAGGACATAGACCATGCCTGCCGCGGCAATGGCGGCAAGCGCAGACAGCTCATCGCTCCATGCGGTGAGCAGAGCGCGGTAGACCGGCAGACTCACTGCGGCGGCGCAGGCTGTGGCGAGGGTGTATTTGACAACGTCCGCTGCCTGCCGCCGGGTAAAGACCGGCAGATTCAAGGTGCGGATGTCGCGGTACATCAGGCTTGCCGCCAGCACGCCGGAAAGACTGGTGGCCAAGGCGAGACCGCGGTAGCCCCAGATCCGCACTAGCAGGAAGTCAAGCGCGATGTTGCTTGCCACAGTGATGACCGTGTTCCGCAGGATCAGCTTCTGCCGCATGTTAGCGGCAAGCGTGTTGGTCAGGATCGTGCGGAAAGCAAAAAACGGGATCCCCAGCGCATACAGCGTCAGGCACACCGACGTAACGGCGGTGGACTCATCGGAAAACGCACCCCGCTGGAAAATCAGGCTGATGATGGGCTGCGCGTACAGCGCAAACATAACCACCAGCGGGATCGAGGTGTAGCAGGCGATCAGCAGCGCCCTTTGCACATAGCCGCTGCCCTTCTCCTTCTCTCCGGCCGCAAAATACAGGTTCATGCGGGGATAGCAGACTTGAATGAAGATGGTGGTGGTCAGCGTCAGCAGAATGGATTGCACACGGTTGGCATAGCTCAGAGCGCTGGTAACGCCTTCTCCTAGTCCGGAGGCAAACATCCGATCCACCACGCCGTTAATCTGGTCAGCCATCAGGCTTAAGCCCAGCGGAATGGCGAGGGTACAGAGATGGCGAAAATCGCGGTCATGCAGGTCGAGCACCGGCTCCCATCGAAGGCCGTGCTTACGGCGGGCATAGGCCCAAAGCACCGCCAGCGCCAGTATCATGGACGCAACGTATCCGTAGGCGAGAATCATCGGGCGCTGCGGCGTGGCAATCAGAATAGAGGCAATCAGGACAAGGTTGACGAGAATAAAGTCACAGAAGCCGCCGGGAATAAAGTCCTCCTGCGCCGCAAGGTATGCCGTGAGAACATTAAAAATCGTGAAAATGGGGAGATAAAAGGAGATGACGGCAATAAATCGCGCTGTCAGCGCGGCGGGTTCCGTTGAGAAACCCGGAGCAAGGAGACTCACGATATTCTGCCGAAAGGCAATACACACGCCCGTGATGAGCAACGAGATGAGAAGAAGAACAGAACAGGTATTGGAAAAAAAGCGTGCCCTGTTTTTAGGATCAGTCCGCACATAAGAGGGAATAAACGATTGCGTAAACCCACTGGCAAATAGTGCGAATAAAACGCTTGGCAAACTTGCGGCAATGACATAAGCATCTGCGATATAGGTCGTACCGAAGCAGTCTGCAAGAAAAACCTCGCGGGCAAATCCCAGTATTTTTGAGATAATCAGTAAAAATGCTGTTACCGAAGCGGATCTTGCAAGGTTTTTCAAGGTGATGTTCCCTTTCTTATTCAACGGCTATCCTCAAAAATTTTATTTGGAAATAGACTTACGCATCTGTTCATACAAGTAAATACGGACAGCAGTACGGATTTCTATAGTGGACAAGTCTTCGCACAATAATGGGCGAATCGTTTCTCCAGCAATCATCTTTTCGCTATCTTGTGAAACGAGATATAACTGCCGTATTTCCTTCAGACCTTTTTTGTCACCGCGCAAGATGTAGTACATGTAGCGGCACATGCGATATAGCACAGGATTTTTCACAAATCTTTTGACCTTATCCTTAGCGGAAACAACACCCTGCTTTTCCGTTAATTCGTGGGTTTGCGGATGATAGATTTTTGGCTTGATATGAGAAAAGAATGGGATATCTAACAAAGTCGGATAAAATTTATCAATACACTCCATTTGAAATTTAGAGTTAAATTTGTGCTGATAGGGCACGTGGTTGACATAATCCAACGCGTCCTTATCTCCGAACAGCGGGAAACTATAGAAGAACATGTTTATAAACTGATTCATCATCATATCCCAGCGCAACCGATATACAGAATTCAATTCTTGGAAACTATCCTTTGTAAGTCGTGCGGGATCAATCTCATGAGTCTGACAATAGATAAGATGCTGCTTATAGATAAACTCGCGAAGTGCGGGGAAAAAAGACTTGCTGATCATAGGCTTCCAGCCCGGTAAAAACATTTCGTCAATATACTGTGAAAGCGTATAATTTTCATGGGGATAATCCACAATTGTTTCAACGTCTCGGAATGTCTCACCTAGATAACCGAGCGTAAAAAATTCTCCTTGCATACTTTCCTCAAATTCATGAAAAAAGTTTTTACTCATTCCATAAATCGAGTACATTTCACCATATTTTCCCAAATAGTCGGCGAGGCCATCCATTTCACTATCCGCCCAATTCATCAAGCAAACCGGAAGGTCATTTTGTGCGGCAAGTTTTTGCACACACTGAAGATCTTCGCTTTTGGTATTGGTAATGGTTGAATCACCGATGCCATAATAACAAGAGGGCTTCATCCCAAGTGCAAGCATTAGAGATAATGTAATTCTTGAATCCTGTCCGCCGGTTAAAAAGGTTCCGCTTTGAGAAAATACTGTAGGGAGATCCTTGTATTTTTCCAGTATATATTGACAAAAATCTCCTGTTAAACGATTCTGCGTACTGGAAATTTCACACAGGACCCATTGGTCCTTCTCACAGCGCAGCATTTGTTCGCCGGTAAGCCAGCGAATATCCGGACACATGGTTTTTCCATCAATATTGCACAAAAAAATATCCGCAAGAAAGGCGATGTCATCAACCGCACAGTGCATGCCTTTTGCCAAGTGATATAGTGTAGTTGTCGCGGCAAAGCGGTGCGTATCAGGGTCAAGATAGAAATAGAGCTTGTAGGTGGCACTTTCATCAACAAATAATGAAAAAACGCCGCTCTTATATATGCCAATACAGTAACTTCCAATGATGCTTCTTCGAATACCTATATCATCATTCCAGTTCTGCAAGATATCCTTCAATGCGTCTGCATCTTTCTTCCCATTATAAATAAATGTTCCGACACCTATTGCGAAATCATTCCCACTCTGATAGCGATTCTTAGTGGGGAGGCGCAGTTTTTGATAGGTCGAATACTGTCCGAATTCACCTTTCCCAGAAGAACTGACAGAAAACCCGGTTACAAGAGAGTTTATCTTCTCAAAATCGCTTCCCTCGGAACAGAAAAGAAGTTTTCCCATTTTCATTATCTCCTTGCATCAATGCTTTTTGTAATCTCGCTCAGCAGGGTATGGTGCAGCGAGAGCATCATATACTTTAGCTCCGCAAGCTGCGTGAAGCGCTCCGGATCCGTCAGATCGTCGACCACCACCGGAACGTGATTGATGTGAGCCTGATACAAAACGGTAGAATACAGTCCGACGACATGGCGTGTGCGAAGGATAGATGTTTCGATCCCGATTTCGGTGTTCGCCTCGATCTCAAAATCAGGAAAAAGCCGACGGACGATCTCCATATCCGAATACAGCGGGTGGGGCCGAACAGCAACCTTAGCGCCGTTTTTCCGGAGTTTTTGCAGGCTTTCCGCAATTTTTTCCAGCATCTGTGGCGTTTCCACCTGCAAGTAGTAAGTGTAGTCCACGGTCTTTTCAACGCCCTGAGCGTCCCAGGGCTGCATCGCCGGCGGCAGCTCGATACGGAACTGGGTCGGCTCCGCCCGCAGTTGGCAAAAGAGGTCACGGTAGTATCCGTCCCAGACATAGCAGCGGTCAAAGCAGAAGAAGGTGTCCCGGATAAAATAGAGCTTTTCTCCGTGCATGATATCAATATGCTCCACGCCGAGACGATGGCAGTATTCCGTCAGGAACGAGGAGGTGAAGGAATACTCTTCGCTGACGATTATTGCCTTCGGATGATAAACCTCGTATTGATAACGGTACATGGCAAGCTTTGCCATGCATTTGAATCGGAAGAAAAACGCGGTGGGATAACGGCGGCGCAGCGTAGAAAGCAGCGCTAGTTCCTCTTTTCTCAACAAACAGCTGCCCTGGTAGTCCCATACCTGACACAACACAGGAAACTCCGCACACAGGGCATCGGGTAGAATACTCCCATCGTCATCATACAGAAATACGGCATCCGCCGTCTGCATCTTCTGCGGAGCGGGACGGCGCAGCAGTTGTCTCCGGTAAATGGGCAGAAGCAGCATGGCCGCAGCCTGATACATCACGCGGAGGATGGGGCGTTCCAGCATCATTTGGCAGCGATATTGCGCGTAAGAGCGATCGAGCAGATCCTTCGGCTCCGGCAAACTCTCTAAAAAGGCTTTCTGCCACGCCACCGGAACATCGAAAAGCGAGTTGCGGCGGCCATTCAGCCGAGCAACAGCCGATTTAAGTACTTGGAGTAAGTTCATAGCAGGATGCTGCTCCCTCTTACGGATTATCGAACCGGCCGGTAAAGTCGGTGCTGGCAGTATGCTCCAGCGGCAGCTTCACCGGCTTGCCGGTGGCGGCGGACTGGTAGATGGCCAGGATCATCTCCAGGGCGTTGCGGCCTGCCACCGCGTCCACATAGGGCTTGCGGTCGTGCTCGATGGCGTCCATCATGTCGGCGAACAGGCTGGTGTGGCCGTTGCCGTAGACGTTGCTGGTGGCCTCCTGCAAGCCCTTGTTCTTGGCGTCGGCGTCGCTCTCGTCGGCAAAATTCCAGACATCGATGTTGTTGGTGGAGGTGCCGCCCAGCTTCACCGTGCCGGTCTCGCCAAAGAGATATAGGGTCTCCTCAAGGTTCTTCGGATAGACGTTCACGGTGCCCTCGATGGTGCCCACCGCGCCGTTTTTGAACTTCACAACGGCCATGCCAATGTCCTCGCACTGGAGGTAATCGTGGAACTGCTGCTTGGTGACGCCGTAGACCTCGTCCACCTCGTCTCCCATCATCCAGCGCAGCAGGTCGATGCCGTGGATGCACTGGTTCATCAGGCAGCCGCCGTCCTGCGCCCAGGTGCCGCGCCACGGTGCCTGATCATAGTAGTTCCGGTCACGGTTCCAGCGGACGTGGATGCTGCCGTGGGAGAGCTTTCCGAAGCGCCCCCCCTCTATGGCGTGGCGCAGCTCCTGCACCGCCACGTTGAAGCGGTTCTGGTGGCAGGCGGCCACCTTGACGTGCTTTTCCTCGCTGCGGCGGATGATCTCGTCCGCGTCGTCCATGCGCATGGCCATGGGCTTTTCGATAATGACGTTCACCCCCGCGTCGATGCAGGCGAGGGCGATCTCGGCGTGGATGCCGCTCTCCGTGGCGATGGAGGCAAGCTGTAAGTCAGGATGATCGGCCAACAACTTTTTATAGTCCGTATAGCGGGCGATGGAATCGTCGTTCTGGAGATCATACTTGGCCAGCAGCTCCTCCATCTTCTCCGGCAGAACGTCGCACACGGCGACGATATTCAGCTTGTTGTTCAGCGCGGCCTTGATGTGGTTGACCGCGATGCGGCCGCAGCCGATGAGCGCGTAATTCATTGGAAAGGACTCCCCTTTTGTGTAATTTTTTACTCGATAAATCGGCGGAACTTTCTGGCCAGCGGAGCGATGTGATTCAGAGCGGAGTGCGGTATAGAATATTCCTCCCTGGGAGGAAGTGCTAACCAGGACTCAAAGATGTCGAGAGAGACACCGCAGTAATCTGCCAAAAACTGCTTGTCCGCCTGAAGGAGCTCTTCCGAAGGATAGAGCGGTTTTTCCAACAGTGCCAGCGCTTCTTCCCGAGTCATTTGACCGGAAACAATGAGGCTGGAGTAATGTGATTTCCGTTTATCCTTGCCAAACTTTGTGGGCAGGTAATAGCATTGCAGAAAGCGGGTCAAAATCGACTCATAATGCTTCCCTCCGTAATATTGGAAACCACAGAAGACCTCTAATGCATGGATAGCACTCCGGATATCATAAGGCATATTGTTCAGTGGGCGCAGATGAATGACCCCACTATGACGGCGCTTCAGGTAGCGATCCGTCAGTGTGAGGAATTGCGTATGAACAAGCGGCTGTTCTCCGAATTTCTTTTGAACGGCCTTGATGAATTTTCCGTCATTGAAGTTAATCCCTCGGCCGCGCTCCAAAATACTTTCGTGGGCAATATTATTGCCATCGAGTGAATAGCGGATGCGATTCTCCTTCGCATAGTCCTGCAATGCTTTGACGATTAAGTTATCCTGTGCAATTGCGAGGTTTGGCAGACTTCCCTTCAGCAAGGACCGCAGAACATCCCGGTATTCCGCCATATCCGGCTGAATGGTCACCATTGTCACGCCGGTCTTCTCGACAAGCTTTCTTAGGTTTTCCGTCGCGATAGGATTGTCCAGTCCATCATCAATATGGACCGCCAGCATACGAAGCCCTTGTGTCCACCCCCAATATAAGATGTAAGAACTGTCGATGCCCCCGGAAACGCCAACAATACAGTCATAAGGGTCATTTTTGCAGGTTTCTTTGATTTCAGCAACCATCGCGTCCAGCCGCCGCTTTCCCTCTTCGTTCGGGAAGTACTCTGTGGGCATACGGCGAAGAACATCGGTACAATAGTTGCAACGCCCTTCGGCATCAAAGGTGATGGTTGGGTCAGATGCGTTATCCATAACGCGTCTGGTGCAGCGCTGGTAAGTAAACACACTACTACCTCACAGTCAAATCAAATTTGTTTCATCTGGAAAACCGGTTTTATGCGCTCGCCGGACACTTGCTCATACACTTCTCCGCATTCTATGCAAGCCGTTGAACCGTGAGAAAATTCCAACTTGCTGCCACATTTGCAGACCCAACCGCAGAGCTTAGCGGGCACACCGCAAACCAATCCAAAATCAGGTACATCGCGGCTAACAACAGCCCCGGCACCAACAAAAGCATATTCTCCCACCGTATGACCGCAAATTAAGGTCGCATTTGCTCCGATGCTTGCCCCCCTGCGAACGATCGTTTTCCGAAACTCACTTTTACGGGAGACAAACGCACGCGGGTTAATAACATTGGTAAAAACACAGGACGGACCGAGAAATACATCATCCTCGATCACAGCGCCGCAATATAATGCCACATTATTCTTCACCGTGACACGATCGCCAATCGTCACACCGCCTTCAACAAAACAATGCTCGCCAATATTGCAGTCCTGCCCGATCTTTGCGCCAGTCATCACATGAGCACCCGCCCAAACTCGGGTTCCGGAGCCGATATCGCTGCCTTCATCTACAATGCTCAATGGATGAATATAAGAGATATGCGCGGCGCAAGAAGCATCATTTTTACCCTTGCCGGTCATTTCTTCCATTCGTTACAGCTCCTCCAGCACCGTGCGGATCACGGCGTCCTGATCTTCCCGCGTCAGATAGGGAGAAAACGGAACGCCGAAATTGCAGCGAGCATAGTGTGCGGCGTTCGGAAGTTCCTCCGCGGGATAAGGCGCGAAGGCGTCCAGCACATGCAGCGGCGTGGGATAGTAGATCAGGCTGGGGATGTTCGCCGCGGCCATGGCATCCAGAATATTCTGCCGCTGCGCCTCGTCCTTCGCCAGCATACAGTATTGGGCGTAAGCGGAAACGCAGCCGTCCGTAATGACGGGAAGCTGAAGCTTGCCCGCAAAGGCGTCGTGATAGCGCTCCGCGATCTCCTGCCGCATGGTGATCTCCTGATCCAGCACGGCAAGCTTGGGGAGCATGACACCGGCTTGCAGGGTATCCAGACGGGAATTGAGCCCGATGCGGACGTTGTCATACTTCCCTTTCGGGCCCTTTCCGTGAACCTTATACGAGCGCAGCAATTCTGCGATCTCGTCATCATCCGTAAAGACAGCGCCGCCGTCGCCATAGCAGCCCAGCGGCTTGGAGGGGAAGAAGGATGTGGTGGCAATATCGCCGAAGGAGCCGCACTTTCTTCCCTTATAGGACGCGCCGGTGCCCTGGGCGGCGTCCTCGATCAGCAGCAGTCCGTATTTCTTGCAGATGGCGTCTAACTCGTCATATTTCGCGGGATTGCCGAGAAAGTCCACCGCTACGACTGCCCGGGGGCGGAGCGTTCCCTCCGCCAGAACGCTTTGGATATGTGCTTCCAGCGAAACGGGATCCAGATTATAGGTGTCCGGCTCAATGTCGCAGAACACGGGGGCGGCGCCCAGCATACACGCAGGCTCCACCGACGCGATGAAGGTCATATCCGGGCAGAACACCGCGTCCCCCGCCCCGATACCGTACGCCATATAGACAAGCTGAAGGGCGTCGGTACCGTTGCCGCAGGTGACACAGTGCCTGCGGCCCACATAGGCGGCAAGCTTTTCCTCAAATTCGGCGACTTCCTCGCCCCCGATAAAATGAGCGCCGGCAAGGATCCGCTGAATGTTTGCGTCGATCTCGCCTTGCAGCGCCCGATATTGCGCTTTCAGATCAATAAATTCCATCGTTCCGTCCTCCACGGTCTTTATACGCCGGTTCCGTAGTATTCCAGTCCGGCGGACTCCGCCTCGCTCTTGCGGTACACATTCCGCAGGTCAAAAAGCACCGGCTGCTTCAGTCTGCTGCCCAGCGCCGCAAGATCCATGGAGGCAAATTCGCTCCACTCCGTTGCGATCACCACCGCGTCGGCGTTATCCAACGCCTCCTTTTTGCTGCCGCACCACACCGCGTTGGCCTGCTCACCCAGCTGACGCCGCGCGTTTTCCAACGCCTTGGGATCGTACATCCGCACGGTATAGCGCCCATCGGCCAGCAGCGCACCGGCGATCTCCACCGCGGGAGATTCCCGGATGTCATCCGTTTCCGGCTTGAAGGAAAGGCCCAGCAGCGCGATCACGCCGCCGTCGGGAAAACGGCGCATGATCTTTTCCGCAGCCAGCTTCTTTTGACGCTGGTTAGCAAGAACCACGCTTTCCACCACGGTCATGGGCGCGCCGAATTTTTTTCCGGTATCCGCCAGCGCCTTGGTGTCCTTCGGAAAACAGCTGCCGCCGTAGCCGGGGCCGGGGTGCAGGAACTTGGGGCTGATGCGCCCGTCCTTGCCCATGGCGGCGGCGACCTCAAGGGCGTTGGCCCCTACCTGCTCGCACAGGTTCGCGATCTCGTTGATAAAGGTGATCTTCGTGGCAAGGAAGGCGTTGGAGGCGTATTTGATCATCTCCGCCGTCTCCGGCGTGGTGACGACCACCGGCTTATTGGAGCGGGAGAACACCTTGTAAAGCTCCCGCAGCAGCTTCTCCGCCCGCTCGCTGGCAACGCCCAACACGATGCGGTCGGGGTTGTCGAAATCGCCCACCGCGCGGCCTTCCCGCAGAAACTCGGGGTTGGAGGCCACATCAAAGGGGATATTCTTCCCCATCGCCTTCAAGCGCTCCGCAATGCGCTGGCGCAGGGCGCGGGCGGTGCCCACCGGAACGGTGGACTTGTCCACCACCAGCTTATAGCTTTGCATATAGTCGGCGATCTCGTCGGCAGCGCTGTATACATAGCACAGGTCGGCGCTGCCGTCCGCTGCCTCCGGGGTGCCCACCGCGATGAAGATCAGCTCGCCGTGCTCCACGGCGGACTTCACATCACAGGTAAAGCGAAGGCGGCCGCTGGAAAGCCCATCGCTGAGCTGCACCTCCGCACCGGGCTCATAGATGGGGCAGATCCCCTTTTGCAGCTTTTCGATTTTCTCCGGAATCACATCCAGACAGACCACCTCGTTGCCCCACTTGGCAAAGCCGAGGCCCGCGATCAATCCGACGTAGCCCGTTCCGATGACAGTAATTTTCATATCACTCGATCTCCCCGATCACATTCAGTAATTTCTGTGTCAATACACGGAAGTCATAATCCTCAGCGCCCTTGCGGGCGTTCTCCCCCAGCCGTGACAACTCCTCTGGCGGAAGCGCCGCCATTTTTTCCAGTTCATGCGCAAGCGGCTCAGGGCGAGGATCCTCCGTATCCCGTCCGCAGTCATATTTCTCCCAGATACTGTAACCGGGGCGCACCGTAGAGAAGATCGGCCGTCCCGCCGCCATATAATCAAACAGCTTATTATAGCTGACACCGTACTGGATCAGATGGACCTCGCCCCAATGGACCAGATTCAGATCCGCCCGGGAAACGATGGAGGGCACATACTTCTTCTCGACCTTTCCCTTAAAAACGATATTGGTGAGACCTTCCTCCACCACGCGGCGTGTCAGCTCCTCACGCTCATCTCCCTCTCCCCATACAAGGATCTTGATACGAGGATCACGAATGGCTTTTGCCGCATCCACCAAGATACCGAGACCGTTCGCTTTCCGGATGGAGCCGGTATAGACCACCTTGAAGGTGTCCGGATCGTCCAGATCGGGGTCATCCACGCGGAAATGCTCCGTATTGTAATCAAACTGCTCCAGATCAACGCCGTTGTTGATATGATAGACCTTAGAACGAGGGATCTCGTTCTCCCATCCCTGCTCCACGATGTAATCGTAAGCGCCCTCCATGGTAAACACCACGGCACCGGCGTTTTTGTAGATCCACTTTTCCAGCCGCCGCAGGGCGATGACGGCAGGGTTATGTGGACCGGCAATTCCGAAGGATACGATGCTCTCCGGCCAGAGGTCTGCGATCTCCGCCACAGTTTTGCAGTCCCATTTGCGTCCCATCCGGACGCCCATTGCGCAGGAGGTTGGCGGAACCGAGGTGGCCACGATGGCATCCGGCTTGGGAAACTGCTTGCAGACGCCCGGCAGCTTCCATGCGAACTCACAGATATTATAGATGCGCTTCAAACCACTGCCCTGATAATCACAGCACTTGATATAGACATAGTGAACGCCGTCCACCGTTTCCGCCCGCCATTTCCGCCCGTCGGTGATGAGGTTGACGTCCGAATTATGGACGGAGCTTGCGGCAAAAACGGTCACGGTATGTCCCATTGCCATGAGATTTTTTGCAAACAGCGTCGGTCTCGCCAAGGGATAATACTTCGGCGGAACGGCGTAGTGGTTAATGAGCCAGATATTCATGGATCGATTCCTTTATTTCCCGGCAGTAAGGAGCAGCGCTTTGCTCTCTGCCTGTAATTCCTGATATACTTCCTCGCTCACCTGCGCTGTTCGGAGCAGATAATCGCCCAGATCCTCGGCGGTGTCCATGCCGTCAGCGGAGATGTCCTCCCGGCAAAAGACCTTTTTCACCGTGAGCAGAACGATCTTCACGTCGCCCAGAAAGGTGATGCGGCGGATATAGCGCAAGTCCGTGGCCAGTTTATCCTCCCAGGAGATCGCGTTGCGTCCGCTGACCTGCGCAAGTCCCGTCAGCCCCGGCATCACGGTATGGCGGAGACGCTGCTCCGGTGTCATGAACACCATATCCCGCACCAGCTGCGGACGGGGACCGACGATGGACATATCGCCCTTGAAGATGTTCCAAAGCTCCGGCAGCTCGTCAAGGCTGGTGGAGCGGAGGGCGCGGCCAAACTTCGTCAGACGCACCTCGTCGGGCAGCAGTTCGCCGTTTTCGTCCCGTTGGTCCGTCATGGAGCGGAACTTATACATTTTGAAGATCTTTTCGTCCTTGCCGGGGCGCTCCTGACAGAAAATGACGGGGCTGCCCAGCTTTGTCCGCACCAGAACGGCCACGATCAGCAGCACCGGCGACAGCACCACAAGGGCACAGCCGGAAAGAATGACGTCCAATATTCGCTTGATATAACGGGCATAGATGCCCTGCTTAGACTGTTTCACAAAAATAACTTCCTATTTTTCCTTTTCTCACGCAAAGCAGGCGTGGATCAGCGCGATGATGCCGTCCACCTGCTCCTCCGTCAGCTTGTTGTCGCTGGGCAGGCACAGACCCCGCCGGAAAATGTCCGCGCCCACGTCGGGCACACCGCCGGCGATATAGGCGTTAGTGCGGCAGCGGAGGCTACCTTCCCGGCCCACGCACTCGTGCAGGCGGTACATGGGCTGCATGTGCATGGGCTTCCAGATGGGGCGGCCCTCAGCGTTGTACCGTGTCAAAACTTCCAAAATTTCCGTGGGGCAGGACTTCCCCGTCTCAGGACGGTAAAGGGCTTCGTTATCACTCCGCACCTGCGGGCACATGGCGTTCTCATCAATGATGAGGGCGGAGAGCCAGTAGTTCGGCTCGGTGCCGTCAACAATGGGGTTCATCGTCACCGGCAGATCCCGCAGTCCCTCACAATAGCGCTGATAAACGGCCTTCTTCTGGGCGATATGCTCCTCTAAATGGGGATACTGGCCCCGCACCACGCCTGCGACAACGTTGCTCATGCGGTAGTTGTAGCCGACCTCCTCGTGCTGATACCACGCGGCATTCTCCCGGGCCTGCGTCGCCCATTTGCGGGCACGGTTGGCGTCCTCAAGGGAGTTGGTCAGAAGGCAGCCGCCGGCAGAGCCGGTGATGATCTTGTTGCCGTTGTAGGAGATGGCGGCGTAGTCGCCGAAGCTGCCGCACTGCTTGCCGTTCACCGTCGCGCCCATGGCCTCGGCGGCGTCCTCAATGAGCAGCGCGCCGTGTTTTTCGCAGATGCGCTTGATCTCGTCCACCTTGGCGGGGAAGCCGTAGAGATGAGCCATGACCACCAGCTTCACCTCCGGATACAGGGTGAACGCCTTTTCCAGCGCGATGGGGTCCATGTTCCAGCTGTCCGCCTCGGTGTCGATAAAGACGGGGATGCCGCCCTCGTAGACCACAGGGTTCAGCGTGGCGTCAAAGGTCATGTCCGAGCAGAACACACGCCGTCCCTCAAGAGCGCCGTGGCTGATGGCAGGCTTGCCGTAGAGCCGCTCCCCTGCCAGCTTTACGCACAGATGCAGCGCGGCGGTGCAGCAGGCGAGGCCAACCGCATAACCGACCTCTGCTTTTTCGGCGGCGATGCGCTCGACCTCGTTGATATTCTCGCCCACGGTGCTCATCCAGTTGGTATCGTAGGCGAGACGGATATAATCCAGCTCCTCACCGTGCATGGTGGGGGTGGCGAGAAAGGCCTTCTGTGTGAAGGGTTTGAACGCGATTTTTTCAAGGGAAAACATACGGACACTTCCTTTTTTCAGATCATTCGGACTTCCGGCGGTCAGGAGACCGCAGGGGCAGGCGCTTCTACTTCCTCACCCTGCGCGGCGTTGACCTCCTCCGGTTCGTGGAAGGTAGGCACCACCCGGTGCAGCACCTCCCGGATGCAGGAGACGTCCTCCGTCCGCATGGTTTTTTCCAGCGCGTCATTCAATAACGTCAGCTTTCGTTCCAGCTCCTCCGGCGTCACCGGGGGCTGGTGCTCCACGAAGATCATGCCGTTGCCGGTTTTTTCCAGATCCCGGCTGGCGATCAGCAGCTCTTCGTAGAGCTTCTCGCCGGGGCGCAGACCGGTCTCCACGATCTCAATGTCCCGGTACGGCTCGTAGCCGGACAGACGGATCATGTTCTCCGCCAGCTCGATAATCTTCACCGGACGGCCCATATCCAGCACGAACAGCTCGTTCTGCTTGGCCATGGCCCCCGCTTCCAGCACCAGCTGGGCGGCCTCGGGGATCGTCATGAAATAGCGGATGATGCGCTTGTCCGTCACGGTGACAGGGCCGCCCGCTGCGATCTGGCGGCGGAACAGCGGAACCACGGAGCCGTTGGAGCCCAGCACATTGCCGAAGCGCACCGCAGCGAAGGTGGTCTGGGAGCAGCCGGCCATGGACTGCACCACCATTTCGCACAGGCGCTTGCTGGCGCCCATGACGGAGGTGGGGTTGACGGCCTTATCCGTGGAGATCAGGATGAACTTTTTGACGCCGTGGGCGTCTGCCGCCCGGACGGTGTTCAGCGTGCCGAACACGTTGTTGCGGATGGCCTCCTGGGGACTGGTCTCCATCAAGGGAACATGCTTATGGGCGGCGGCGTGGAACACCACGTCGGGTTTGTAGGTATCAAACAGCAGTTCCAGCCGCCGGGGGTCCCGGACGGAGCCGATCTCCACGCTGAGGGGCAGGTCCCTGCCGTACTGGTACAGCAGCTCCTGCTGGATGTCGTAGGCGTTATTCTCGTAAATATCGAAGATGACAAGCCGCTTGGGATGATGCTTGACGATCTGACGGCATAACTCGCTGCCGATGGAGCCGCCGCCACCGGTGACCAGCACGGTGCGTCCGAACAGCAACCCCTCCACGGCGGAAATATCCAGCTCGATGGTATCCCGTCCCAGCAGATCCTCGATCTTCACCTCTCGCAGCTGCTGGCGGATAGGCTTCTGGTCGATCAGCTCCAGCGTGCTGGGCAGGGTGGAAACACGAATGCTCCGGTCCGCCAACTGCCGCAGAATTTCCTTCCGGTGCATCTCATCCATGGAGGGAATGGCGAAAATAGCCTCGTGAATATCCATGGCCCGCATCCGGGGTAATGCCTGACTAATAAATCCGCTGATGGGCACACCACGGATGCGCTTATTGACTTTGGCAGGGTCATCGTCAAAAAAGCACTGGACGTGGTAGCGGCTGTTGGAATTATGCTGCAATTCATCCAACAGCTGTACCCCTGCGGAGCCTGCGCCGATAATAGCCACAGGGATCGCTCCCGGCTGATCCCGTTGGATGCTGAACGTCCGGTACATCCGGTAGCCGAACCGCACGGCCAGCATTTCCAGCACCCACAGGCTGGCGATGGCCGCCAGCAGGACGAAGGAAATGGTCTCGTGGAGCAACGCCCGGCTGAAAATCTCATAGGCGCCAAAGCCGCAGACGGCTGCGCACATCAGCGCCAGATACTCCCGGCTCTCGGCGTAGCGCCATAAGCTGTCATAGGTCTTGAACAAAAGCTGAGCAATGACGGTGCACCCATACAGCAGCAGCACATTTTTCGGGAAGCTGCCTTTGGCGCCGACCTCGGTATAGGGAAGCAACACCGTGATGAACTTGTAACCTGCCACTGCCACTGCGAACAAAAGCGCATCGCAGAGGAACAGCAGCTGTTTTCGAAATCGGCTCATATAGGTACTCCTTCACCAGCGAACCGGTGTATGTTTTTCTTATTGGGCGGCGTCCTCCGTCTCCCCTTCTCCGCTCTGGGCCAGCATGGACAGAATCGTGTAAGCGTCCTGACCGGAGATGCCCTGCTCCTTCACGGAGCGGCACAGCGTCAAAAACGACTGATTCGTTTCATTCAGCTCCACCGTTTCCAGACGGCCCTCGGCATTCATAGCGTCCAGCGCCTCGCCCAAAGATAGAACGCCGTCCACAAAGGCGGTCACGTTGTCTGCGCCCATGGCGGACAGGACTTCCGTCCGATAGAAATCCATCTGCAAATTCCAGCCGTCGGGACTGGAGCGCACCTGATAGATGCCCTCCAGAGAGCAGTCAAACAGCTCACTCCACTCCTGCCGGGGCAGGTAGTAATACCGGGCCAGCGCACTGTCATTCTCATAGGTGCCGGAGGCACGCAGCTGCTTCACATATTTCAGCATATCGCCGTTGTACTTCCAGTCATCCATCTGCACGGCAGTGGCCACATAATTCCGCTGATAGCTGTCATGGTCAAACACATCGCCCTGGACGCAGCCCCGGAGAAAATCCAGATATGCGTAGGCGCTGTCGGTCTCAAAGCACTCTACCTTCCGGTCCGTCATGCGGGCGCTTTCCAGCAGGCCGCCGAACACGGCCAGATACACGGCAAAGCTGGCCAACAGGACAACTCCTGCTGTTCTCGTCTGCTTCCGTGCCTTGACAGTCCCCCCTGCTGCCAACGGTTTGGCATAAAGCAGGATCGGCAGGGCAAGCAGCCCATAGGCGAAGCACTTGAAGCCCCGAACGGAGAAATTGATCTCCATCAGGCTGTGGAGGTCCATCATGACCCACGCCGCCAGCAGTGCGGCGGCCAGGCTGTCCTTCTCCTTCCGGACGGCGCACAGGCACAGCCACGCCGCCCCCAGCACAAAGGCCAGCGCGAATACCGTCCCAACCAAGCCGGTGTCGGCCATGGTTTGCAGCAGGTGGTTATGGGCGTACCTGGACTCATACTGGAAGGACTGGACGGAGCGGGTCACGTTTTCCGTAGAACCCAGTCCCCGGCCCAGCAGCGGCGCTGTGGAGAAGATCTTCCATGCGTCCTTATCATACTCCGCCCGCAGCGTGAAGCTTTTGCTTCTCAGCAGGCTGTCCCGCAATAAACGAGTGGAAATGACCTCCGGCAGCCAGGGATAGCTGAGGGTGATGGAGTCCCCTCCGTTGACCGAAAGGCTCCGGATGGTCTCCCCCGCCTGTCCGCCGATCGTGACATAAACATTTACAGCATCCTCCGGCACGGTAAAGGTGCATTGGGAAAAAGCTCCTTCATACAGATACGTTATGTCGCCGTAAATACCATCCAATTTCGATTGCGAATATATTTCAGTTCTAGGGTCGGCATCCAGATCACCGGTGATCGTCACCTCACCCGTAGCGCCTTCCGGAAGGAGATACGTAACGTAAGAATCATCTGTTTTAAAGGTGTAGGGGCCGGTATGGAGAAACACAGCGACGCAGCCGACTACGAGCACAGCGCAGAGTGCGCCCACAGATACCAGCGCCGCCTTTTTGTGGGTGGACAGCACCGAATCCAGCCGCCGTCCGGCCACCGCGTCCAGCGCAAAGAGTATCAAGCCGCTGAACAGGCACAGCAAGACCACCGTTTCATCGGCGCTGCTGACCATGGAGGAAGCAGGAATACCGGCTGCCAGCATGGTCACCGCCGTTTCCAGCAGCAGGAGCAGCAGGCCAACCCGATCCGCCCGCTCCAACAGCAGCCACACAAGGCAGGCGACGGCGAAGCAGAGCAGAGCGCCGCGGCTGCCAGTGAGCAGCAGACTCACAGCGTTAACGCCCGCCAGCAGGGACGCGGCCAAGCGACGCCAGATGCAGGTGGAATTTTTCAGCAGGTACAGCGCCATGAACAGCGCCAGAGAAAAGAGGCAGGCCGTTACGTTGGCATCGCTATACAGGCCGCCGACACGGGCGGCGACACTTTCCTGCAAAGCACCGGTATAATCCGTGCCCAAGGCGTTCATCAGAGCGTTGAAAGGCCCGAACAGCCCCTGACCGCAGCTCATGTCCAGAGAAATCAGGGCAATGACGGTGGAAACGGACGCGCCGCCCCACAGCAGGCCGGGAACGTGCTTCCGGTCAAAGCGGGCCAGCAGAATAACTGCCAGAGAGAAGGCGGCGATGAATTTATAGAACTCGGACTGGGCGTTGGCTCCGAAGGGAGAATAGATGGCCGACGCGCCGTAGACGATGGCGAAGACCAAAAGACCCAATACAGGCACGGACAGCCGCTGCTCAAAGCGTGACAGCGGCTTTTTGCCAAGTAAACTCAGGAGGGCCAGAACACAGAGGATCATGCTCACGGTGCCGGTCTGGACGGTCATGGAGAGCAAGAGCAGAACGGAATAGAGCACCACCATGAGGGTATCCTTCCGGGAGAACACGCCCTCTCCGCAGCAGCCCTGCCAGGGAGCGGCGGGAACGGGGGTCTTTTCCGTATGTTCAGCCGGGACGGAGGGTTGGGCCGCCGGGGCGGGAATGTTGTCTCTTCTTGATTTTTTCGCGCTCAAAGCAAAAGCCTCCTATATGAGAGTTCACGGTCAAAAGCGGAGCACAGCCGCTAAAAAAGCGGTCTGCTACAACCGCCGATTGTTCTAAAGTTATGATCCCGGAGCAGACAGGGAAGTTTCATAATCAGGCGGGGCGCTCCCCCGCGGATGGAAACGGACACAGGCGCAAGGCCCGTCTGGTCATAGATATTTTTCATTATAGTCCTATATGACTGATAATACAAGGTTTTTCAACGTTTTTCCCGTGTTTTTTCGGGGAAAGACGGGTGGTTTTCAGGGGGACAAGGGCGAGGGGCATACTCTCTGGACGGAGCGGGACGGCCCCAATCAACACAAGACCCCCCCACCGTTCGGTGCGGGGTTTGTTAGTTGTACAACGAAGGGGCTTGTTGTTTGTACAACGCAGCGGGATCTGACACTTGTACAACGCAAAGGGCGAGACATAAAAAGTCCCCCCGGACCGAAGTCCGGGGGGAACAGACGTAACGTAAACCTTAGGGTCTATATACGTTTAGCGGGAGATATCAGACAGTCGCGGTGTAGGTCGCAAACTGGTCACCGCAGGTAGCAGTGTAGGTCACACCCGCACCCCAAGCGATGGGCAGGGTCACAACAGTGTTACCGTCAGCACCGGTGAACTCATAAGTCCCGATTGCCTTCTCCACACCGCTAACGATCATGGAAACCTTGATCTCGTACTCCTTGCCCTCGGTGGTGCCAGTCACGGTAGCCTTCAGCTTGCTGCCGTCCTTGCCCAGAACCAGGCTGGTGACGGGAGTAGCGGCCGCGCCAGCGTCTTCCTTCTTGCCGTTGTCAGTCTCCTGAACGAACAGGTAAGCGATGTCACCGTCGGCCTTATCCAGCAGAGCGATGACCTTAGCGGTGGCGTCAGACTTGAAGTCCTTCACGTCGTCGACCTTGGTGATGACACCGTCGGTGTTGATCAGGTACATCTTAGCGTCGGAAGCCACGGTGTAACGAGTGGAGGCAGAAGCGGTGGTGCTGCTGTGCAGACCGATGGTGTACTCACCGCTGAGCTTCCAGATACCGGTGGTGTTGTTCTCAACAACATCATAGCCAGTGACCTCGGCGCCGCCAGTGGCGATGGTGCCCTTGTTGTTGTACTTCACGTTCTGGTACACGCGGTTGGTCTCAACGCCAGCGTCCAGAGTGGTGGCGTCATAGCTGACCTTCACAGTGGTGATCTTGCCGTCCACCACAGCGTTGTACACGTAGTAGCTGTTGTTGTCGGAGTCGGTCTTCAGCTTGCTCATGCCTTCCTTACCAGCCAGGAAGGTGATGTCGTTGCGGCCATTGACCACATCGCAGCCAGTGGCGTCGACGAAGACGAAGCCCAGCAGGTTGTTGCCGCGGACATAGTAGACCATCTCAGCCACAGCGCTGTTCTTGGGATCGATGGAGGGAGCGTTCTTGATGCCGGTGTAGGAAGTGTAAGTGGTGCCGGTTCTGTCGGACTCAGCAACCACGAACACGGTCTCGCTGTTGGCATACAGGGTCTTGCCGTTACCGGGGTAGACCTTGGCGTTGCCGTTCTGCATGAAGAAATCAGAGGTGGTGGCATTGGTCTGCTTGGGAGTCTTGCCGCCGGCCAGAACGCCCTGGGTCGGGATATCGCTATCGGCGTTGAACATAGAATCGCTGATGGTACCGCCGTTGAAGGTGGTGTTGGGAGCCTTGCGCAGGACATACTCGTTGTCACCGTTGGCGCGATAGGTCACAATGTAACCCTTGTAACCGGCGTAGTTGTCGTCGGTGTAGACGGTCTTGACAGAGCCGTCAGCCAGAACCAGCTTCGCACGGTCGAACTTGAAGCCAGTCTGAGAAGAGGCCTCGGCATCCAGAACGAAGGCATAGTCGGTGGGCTTGAACTCAGACTCAGTGACAAAGATCACCAGACCGTTGGCGTCGGTATAGATGGTGTAGGTGTTCTTGGTGCGCATCGTGTTCTCGGCACCGAAATCAAACACGATGTTCTTGGCGTACTCGTACTCCTTGTCAGCCAGGGTCAGGCTCTTGGTGAGGGTGTACTCAGAGACAATGCCCTCGGTGGACTCAGCCTTGACAACAGTCTGGATGGACTTTTCAGCCTGAGAATAGGTGAACAGAACGATGTCGTCCTCAGCGAAAGCGGAGGTGTCGCACTCGAAGTGAGTGGCGTTGCCAGTGTAGCCAGTGTAGTTGGTGCCGTCAACCTTCTTCATCTGAAGCTTGCTATCAACCACAACATAGGGATCGGCAGCCTTGGTCTCCTTAGAGGTGATCTCGCCGACATACACGTCAGCAACAACGATGGTGACATGGTTGTCATCCTCGTCATAGTAGACCTCAACGATGGAGCCATCGCCCACCAGCCCGTCATTAGCAGAGGAAGAGGAGATCTTACGATCGTTGTTCTTGGAAACAACAACGTCGGTCGCCTCGACACCGTTGACGATCACGGTGGCGTGCTCGTCCTTCTGGGTCATGCCCAGATCGGAGTAGATGTTGCCCAGCTTGACGTTCTTGTAGTAGGTCTGGTTGGCCTTATCAGCATAGGTGCCGATCTTGTCGCCCTTGTTGGTCCACTTGGTAGCGGGACGGCCCATATCATCGGTGGTCTCGGACTTGACCAGCTTGTTGAAGTACTCCTCAGCGAACTGGACATAGCCGTCGCCGCCCTTCTTGCCGTCGATGTTGCCATCGTTGATGGCAGAACTGCCCCAACGCTTGGACTTAGCGTCGGAGGTGTCCTTGATGGTGATGTTGCCGACGATGACGGTGGAGTTCTTCTCGTACTCGACCATGTCAGCCTGCAGCATGTTGAAGGCATACAGGCAGGCCTCTTCACGGGTGACAGCCTTGACGCCGTTGAAGTCGCCGGACAGGCCGTCAGCCAGGCCAGCGTTCAGAGCGCGCTTGCCGACAGCGATGGACCAGTTGGGGCCGGTGTAACCCTCGCGGGAAGCATCATAGCCCAGAGCGCCCAGCAGCATCTTCATGAACGCATAGCCGGTCAGGGAGTTGGCGGGCTTGAAGGTGCCGTCAGCATAGCCGGAGATGATGCCGGCCTTCTGGCAGTAAGCGATGTAGCCAGCGAAAGTGTTGTTGGTGGGAACGTCCTTGTAGGGAGCGGCGTCAGCCACCAGAGCGCCAGCGGTGGTGGGGCCAAGGATCAGGTTGCAGATGATCTTGGCGGCAGCGCCACGGGTCAGGGTGGCGGTGGGACGGAAGTCACCTTCGGCATAACCGGAGATGACATTCACGGCGGACATCACGTCGACAGCTTCTTTGTACTGGATCTTGGTGCTGTCGCTGAAGTCCTTAGCACCGGCAGAGACGGTGACCAGAGACATGGTCATCACCAGAGCCAGTACCAGAGAAAGGAACTTCTTCATGGGGTTTCCTCCTTTTGAATTCTCCCTTTGCGGGAGTGGTAAATTTTGCAAGTCAGGCTTTCGCGTTCCGCCCCGATTTACATATCGTGGCTAGCCTACCCAATATCTGAATCGGGACTTGGGGCTATAACCCTTCTTGCAGGATATACTTTAGCACGGCCTTTTTCGACTGTAAATAGGTTTTGGGGTTCTGTAACAAAACCGTAATGAGAATGGCTGTTTTGCGAAAAGATAGCGGTGAATTGTGGCAGAAGCGTGACGTTATGGGGTGTTTTCCGGCAGTCTGTAACGTTTACCGGTCAGCACCAGCTCTCCCCTGTCCACCATTCCTTTTAATATGTGTGTAGCCTGCTTGGGGTCGATCCGCAGCTGCTCCGCAAGGGCCTGACGGCCCGCCGTGCCCTCTTTTTGGAGGTAGGCCCGGAGAATGGGGAGGTAATCCGCCTCCGCCACGGTGTTTCCGGCGGGGTAGTAGCGGACGCCAACTCTGGTGAGACGTCCTGCCTTGCTCAGGCGGTTCAGATGCTCCCAAGCCGTTCCGGGCGCAACATGGAGCAAAGCCGCCGCTGTGTCCCGGAGGAGGTAGCCCTGTTCCTCCGTGCCCCGGAGGAGCACGTCCTCCATCTGTTTATTGTGCGCCCAGACGGAGAGGGAGCGGAGGGAGAAGCCCTCCAAGCCGCCCCGGATCATGGCGGTGCGGCACAGGACGGACAGACGGGACTGGTCGATGGGGTTGCCGGTGGCGGGGGCGATGAACACGCGGTCAGTGGGGGCGTCCTTCTGCCGTGCCCGGACGTCGGACAAAAGGCGCTGTGTCCGGGCGCCCATGTCAACGTCGTGGTCGGGAAACCGGATCAAGCCGGTTTGCAGGTCGATCTGATCCCACGTCAGGGAGAGGATCTCCCCCGGCTGCATTTGAAGTTTCCAGCACATCCAGATGGCAAGGCCCGCGGTGGAGCTGCCCTCCTGCTGGACGATGCGCCAAAGGCTGTATTCCGTATCGTCGCCGCCAGTCTGCGGAACGTCCGGCTGGGGGGCGTCCTCCCAGAGGGCGGCGGGAAAAATGCCGCGAAGGCTGCCCACGGCCATGCCGCTGACACGGGCGGCATAGGCCCAACCGTTGGATTTGATCTGGCGGACGATCCAGTCCCGGCGGAGATCTTTCAGGGAGACGTCCTGTCCCTCGCTGTCCAAGACGTTCTTCGCCAGACGGGAGACGTTTTCCGGCGTCATGGGCTTTTTGCCCCGATCCGCGATGAGGACACGGTCGGACAGCTTGCGATACCGGACGTAGCGCTCCCGGAGGCAGTCCGCCACGGAGGGCTCCAAGGGGACGGTGCGGTCCGGGAGCAGGATGCTGCCGCCGTCCAAGTCCACCTGATCCCAGGTGAGTTCGTTCAGTTCCTTGCGGCTCAGGCCCTCCTGCCACGCAAGGCGGAGGATGACGCCCTCCGGGCTGTACGGGTGACGGGCGAGGATGCGGAACATAGCCGCTTCGTCCGGTCTTTTCAGTTCTTCTGCTGGCATGGATACCTCCTGTTGCGCCGAGGGAAATCGGCGTGAGTCTCACGTGAGTTTTGTCCGAAATCAGCCTTCCATAAAGCAGGAGAAGGCCGGATAGTAGCGGAGGGAAATGGGCTGGCCCAAGGCGGCGGAGCGGTTTTTGAGGATCTTCAGCTCCAACTCCCGAGGGTCCTTCCGCTTTTCCTCGTCGATCTGAAAGCCGGGACGGCCCGCGCCACGGGCTTGCAGGCCCAGCAGCACGTCGGCGGAGTAGTCGATGCCGCCGGATTCCTTGAAGGCGTTCATGGAGACTTCAAGGTTGTAGTTCTCCCGGTTGAAGGAGGAGATGGCGAACACCGTCAGTTCGTACTGCCGGGACATTTTTTTCAGGGCGCAGACGATGCGGTCCAGGTTCTGCTTGTCGGTGAAATGGACGTCCACCGGGGCGATGATCTGGAGGTAGTCGATGAGCACCACCGGCTTTTCGCCGGTCTCGGCGATGTGGCGGGCCACCTCACTCTGGATGTAGTCAAGGCCGGTCTCGTGGTCGCCCTCCCGGAAGTAGATGTGTCCGGCGTAGGCGGCGTAGGCGTCCCGGGCGGTGTCCAGATGGGCCTTTTCCTGAGTGGTGTACTGACTCCAGCGCCGGCCGTCCAGCACGCCGCGAGCGGTCTTGGCCATGCGCCGCCGGGCGGAGGTGTCCAGCAGGAAGCTCTCCCGGGAGATGGATCGGGCCATCAGCTCCCACGCCATCATTTCAAGGGAGAACACCAGCACGTCCCTCCCCTGCTGGGCCAGCTGATCCGCCATCTGCATACAAAAGGCGGTCTTGCCCAGAGAACTGACCGCGCCGATGACGTAAAGGCCGTCATACAAGCCGCCGTCCAAGGCTTCGTCGATCTTGGGAAAGCCGGTTTTCAGCGGCGGGCGGGCGGCCTGCTTCCGGATGTAGGCGAGGAAATCCTCCATCCGGCCTGCCGCCGAGGTCTCCTTGTAGGGGGGCGGCTGACTGGCCGCCCAGTCGGCGGCGCACTGAGCGAGGAAGCGGGCGGTCTCGTCCCGGTCATGGCAGAGGGATTCGTTGAGATCCTTGCCGTAGGGCACCGGGGGACAGCGGTAGAGCCACGGAAATTCCGCCGTCAGCGCCGCGGCCCACGTCTCCCCTGCCGGATCGCTGTCCGTCAGCAAAAGGATGGGGGCGGGCTTGGACAGGGTACGCAGGAGGGCGGCGGCCTTCTCCCGGTTGCCGGAGCCGTTGAGGGCGGCGGCACGATAGCCCAGTTCCTCGGCGGAAAGGGCGTCGAAGGTGCCCTCAAGGAGGAAGATGACGTCCCCCTCCCCTGCCCCGGTCAGCAGCTCCGGCTGGAACAGCGGCGAGGGATGGCCCTTTTCGTTGAGGTAGCGCTTTTCGGAGACGGCCCGGCGGACGCAGCGGCCATCCTCACAGGGGAGCACCACGCAGTCATGCGTGGGATCGTAGCCTAAGCGGAATCGGGTGACGGTGTCCGCCGACAGGCCCCGCTGGGTGAAGTAGGGGGTCTCGTTCCGGTGGGTAAAGCAGTCCGAGAGATAGGAGGAAGAAAGAGGTTCTTCGCTGAAAAAAGACGGGGCGCAGCCCCCGCTCCCCTCCTCCCCCCCGTAAGGAGCGGCCCGCTTCGCGGGACGGTTCGTTATGCGGGAGGAATCGGCGGCGCTGAAGGAGACGGAACGCCTTGCGGAGCCGTCCCCGTACCGTTCGCTGGCAAGGGAAAGGGCGTCCGCCGGAGAGGAAAGGTTGTTGTCGATGGCGAGGAGGTCAAAGAGGTCATAGTCCGCACCGCAGGCAAAACAGTGGACTTTATTGCGCTTGGGGTCGAAGCCCATGGAGGGGTCCCGGTCAAGGTGGGACGGGTTCAGACAGCGAAACCGCTTGCGGGGGTCGATGCCCCGGTCGTAGAGGTAGTCGATGATCCGGGGGCGGAGAGAGTCGAAGGTGTCGGACATGGAAGCGTCTCCTTTCTGGGTCTGGTCAGGAGTATTGTAGCATACCGCCCCGGAGACCGGCGAAGCGGTCCGGGGCAGTAATATATCTTAATATATCAATAAGGGGAAAACGGGGGGAAAAGGCGGGGTGGGAAAAAGTTAGAAAAATTGGGAATAAAAAGTTAATTGTCCCCAAAAATGTGGGTATAGAAGTGAACGAAAATGGGAAGAATGGGAGGGGCGGAAAGGCGTGGATTGCACGGGGGGAAGTGGGTGTTTGCACGGGGAGAGGTCGGAATTGCACGGGGGCAGGTTGGAATCGGACAAGGGATTTGGGGGGATTGTGGACGGTTTTCTCCACGGAGAAGGCGTTTTGCGGCTGTTTTTCAGGGAAATCGGCCCGAAAATGGGTTTCCTGTGGAGAAGTGGGCGGCGGTTTCTGCACAATGGCCCGGAACGGGCGGTCTTTCGGAAGGGAGTTCAGACGTGGTTTCGTGCAGACCGTCCCCGTCAGTCTTCGGCCTTCGGCGCTTTTTTGTGGGAGGTCTTCCCTTTCAGCTGCTTGGCCGCCCGGGTCTTGTCCAGCTTCTGGATGTAGTCCCAGAGGGTCTGGTCGATGCCCACGTTCATGCGGCCCGCCAGAAAGGTGTTGATGTCATCATAGTCGAAGTCCATATGGATGGAGCCGTTGGAAATGCTCTCGATCTCCTCTACCGCCTTATTGAAGGGGCGGATGATGGCCTCGTCATAGTTGCGGTTCTTAACCTCTTCCTTGGTGGGCAGGCCGATGTAGTGGATGATGTCGTCGATCTTGATGCGGAAGGAGCCGGTTTCGTCGATGGGGGCCTTTCTGGCCCGATAGAACAGGTAGAAGGCCAGACGGTAGCTGTTTTCCGAAAGGTGGCCCATCCAGTCCGGGATCAGCTGGTAATACTGGGTCAGGAAGTGGCGCACGTTCTCCGCGAAGGAGATATGGACCTCGCCGGTGTATTTTTTGATGTAGGCTTCCGTGGCGAGATGGGTGATGTAGAAGGATTCAAAGTATTTTTTGAAGGATTCGGCGGTGATCTTCATGCCGGTGATGGCCTGCATGTCTTTTTTCAGCTGGCGGTAGGCCGCGTCCCGGCTTTTCAGGCCCGCCCACGTCATGTATTCCTCGATGGAGAAGGTGGCGGTGTTGTTCCGCCAGTTGTCGGCGTTGCCCCGCATCAGGGTGTAGATCAGCAGGCGGTGGGCCGTCCAGCTGAGGTTTTTCGTGTAGGCTTCCACCGCTTCGAAGATGAGGGTCATCTCATAGTCCTTGTTGCGGTAGCGGATGTTCTGGTTGCCGTAGGCGTCCGGCTGATCGTAGGTGACGGTGATGCCGTTGGACGCCGGGTGAAACTCCCTCCCCCGCTTCATGTTGGCCCACACGCCGCAGATGAAGTAGGTGGCGGGGCTGTTGCCCAGAACGTCATATTCCTGCACTCGCTCCGCCACCGTGGTCTCGAAGATGTCCAGCAGCGTGGAGGCGAAGGCCACGCTCTCCGGTGCGGCTTCCGCGATAACGGCGGACACGGCTTCCGGATCGGAGAGGGCGCGGGTTTGCAGGTAGGTGTCCATAATGGGGTAGATGTCGGAAAAATCGTAGGTGTTCAGCTGGTTGCGGAATTTGCGGGGGTTTTCCTGCTCAAGCGGCTTGAGCTTGCGGTAGACGGACAGCATTTCCTGAAACTGCTCCGTTTCCAGAAAACGCAGCGGCTCGCCCCGGAGCTGATCCATGGGCGCGGATTCCTGAGGCATGGCAAGGCCCTCCTTTGAAAGAGATGTTTTTTCGAGAATAGTTTAGCATAAAAGGGGGAAAAAGCAAAGAAAAAGTTCGTTTGTTACAAAAATGTAAAGATAAGGAAGGGCGACGGCCGCTCCCCTGCTCTGCGCGGGGCGAACGACAGGGCGATACGCGGACAAAACTCACGTGAGTTTTGTCCGCGTATCTTGAGACTGTCAATAAAGCGGTAGATTCTCTGCGACGGTAAGGTAGGGCAGCCGTTAGCGGCTGTGCCGCTTTACGGATGCCGCATACCCCTTGCGGGTGAAGGGTGTGTGCGGGACTGCGCCCGCAGGCGCGTTTCGGAGCGCAACCGCCACAAGGCGGCTCTTAGTGCGGAGATAACCCAAGAAGGGGAAACAGGCGAAGTGCCGCCGGTGGCGGATAAAACGAGCCTGTTTCGAGGATGGCCCCCAAACAGCGAATACGCAGTGTCCGCTGTTTGGCATGGGCCGACGGTGTATTCCCGCTCCATGCGGGGCGAAAAGACTTTTTCGATACGCTGAGTTTAAGTACGGGTGCCGTTGATGATCTTGCGGATCTGCCGCTCGCTGAGACGGAACTGAACCGCCAGCGCCCGGTAGTTGCAGCCGTTGAACCGGGCCCGGATGTCCCGGTCACGGGCGTTGCGCTCTAAGGATTCCCGTTTGGGGATGTACAGGCTCTGTCCACCGCACAGCAGCGTCAGCTGGGTGAAGGCCTCAAGGCCGATGGCCTCGGCAATGTCCCGGTATTCTTCGGGAATGTCGCTCATGGGAACGGGACGGGCGGTGTTTAAGTAAGGAATGGTCATAGATGGTCTCCTTTCGTTCGTAAAAAATTGGACAAATCTCACGTGAGTTTTTTGCCGGTTGCACAGCTTGGGGCGCTTCCCTGTTTGCGGACAGGCCGGACAAGTTTCATGTGAGTTTTTTATAGGTGCAGGCCGGACAGGTTCGCCGTCCGGGATTGCTTGCGGGCCAGTGTGCGGGCGCCTTCCAGCGCGTCCGGGCCGTCATCGTGAGCGCCCAGGGGAAACTGGGAAAGCTGCTGCAAAAGCAGTGTCTGATCCCGGCGAAAGAGGATGTAGCCGTTTTTCACGTCCGGCTGCAAGGTCTCCACCCGCATGGTCTTATCCTCCGTGGAGCGGACGCCCTGAATGGGCAGATACAGGCCCTGACGGGCGGATTCCCGGGCAAGCTGCTCCTTTAAAAACCACTGGAACTGGTTGGTCTCCGCGCCGAAGAGGGCGTAGCCCCGACCGGTCTCCCGGCGGAGCAGGCGCTCCTTTTCCAGAATGTCGGCGATGATCTTGTCCGGGTGGCGGCGCTGGATGTCCGCGTCCCAGACATAGGAAAGACCCGTGTTCCGGTCCACCGCCAGGGTGACGATGGCGGAATAGTCGCTGGAGGCGGTGCGGCCCAGAGAGGGGTCGCAGTAGCCGAAAAACCGGAAGTCGGCGGTGCGGAAGTCCACTTCGGCGGGGTTGTAGTACCGGAACCACTGGGCGGAGAACAGACAGGCGGCTGGGTCGATGGGCTGGTTCTGCATTTCGGAGTTGAAGGCCGCGTCTCCCTCCGTCAGCCGCATGAGCCTCAGATCGTAGTAGCTGAGCTTTTCCGGCCAGAGGACTTTTGCGCCTGCCAGCATTTCCTTGCGGTGCTTGAAATAGAAGGCATGGGCGGTTTTTTCCCGGTCGGGGTCGGTGAGGTCCGAGACAAGGCGCTCCCAGTCCGTCCATAAGGGGGAGGTGGCGTCGGACAGAACGGCCCGGTATTTCCGGCTCTGGAAGCCGGGGTTTTCCAGCAGGCCCGCCAGAAGGGAATCGTGGTGCAGGATGGTGCCGATGACAAGGATGTCCGTGTAGCTGTCACCGGACTTGCAGACCGCCTTCCAGAACCAGTCGGCGGTTTTCTGCCGCTGCTCCGCCGTGCGGACACCCTCGTCATTTTCAATGTCATCGCAGAGGATGAGATCCGGGCGGCGCTCGTAGTTGCGCCGTCCCCGCAGCTTCTGGCCGCTGCCTACGGCGTCGATCCGGCAGCCGTTGGACAGGAGGATGGAGCCGGTCTTCCAGGTTTTGCCCGGCTGCTCGCCGAAGTCCGCTAAGATGCGCTCGTTGGTCTCCAGCTCGTTTTTGATGGCGTCCAGAAAGCTGACCGCCTGTGCTTCGGTGTCCGAGACCAGCAGGATGTAGCGCTTGTAGCCGAACAGGGCGGCGTGGAGGACGTTTTGCAGGCTCATGACGGTGCTTTTGGCGTGGCCCCGGGGGGCAGCGATGGCGCTGCGGGTGCCCTTTTCCGTCAGCATGGCGGCGCAGTCCGAGACCGGATCCCGGTTTTTCATCACCCGCCTGCGCCACAGGGCGGACAGCTGGCGGTGAAAGGGGGGCGAGCGGCGGGTGAAGTAGTGCGAGAGGTAGTAGCTGCCGAACTCCGCCGGATCCCGGGCCGCTTTCCGAAATGTTTCCGTGGTCAACAAGAGAACATGGCTCCTTTCATAAAGATAGGAGCGTGTCGAAAAAGCCTTTTCGCCCCGCTAACAAGTTTTCAGAACTTTTATGAAGTTCTGAAAACTTAGGATTTTAATGGCGCAGGACACCCCTCTTGGGTTTCCCGCGCACACCCTTCCTTTCCGTTGCGGAGAAGTTGCCACCTTGTCGACAGGCTCAGGAGCACGGTATCACCGGAGGGGGATGGGCGCTTGTGAAGGAGTTCCTTGGAAAAGCCGTTCTGACCATGGCGGCTGAGGGCGGTTTGTTGCACGGGGGCGTGCATCAGACGGAGAAAAGATTTTTTCAGCGGAGGGCGGGACGTGGGGGCGGATGGGCGGAAACCCTGTCATTGCAAGGGGTACAGGGGTTTGCGGCGCAAAGAGGGGCGGTTCAGAATGGCGGCGGCGCGTTGGAGCAGACAGATTGTAGTTGCGAAGCGGATGGATTTATGTTAACCTAAGAAACAAGACTTTCCGAGCGGAGCGGGGCGCGGGCCGGTGGGGTCGTCGCTCCGGCGGTGCCGTGGGCTTTTTTGGGGGCGGCATGGCCGGGTTCATGAGGAAGGGGCATAAAATAAAAAAAGCGCGCCGAAAATCGGCGCGGGATGGGACATACATGATTTTTGGCGAGAGCGTATTGGGAAAGCTGGCCATGACCTTTTTGATGGCCATGGTACCGGTGGTGGAACTGCGGGGGGCCATTCCGCTGGGGGTGGCCGCCGGACTGCCGCCCGCCGTGGCAGCCGTCACGGCGATGGCGGGAAATCTGTTGCCGGTGCCCTGCATTTTGCTGCTGCTGCGGCGGGTGTTCGCCCTGATGCGGAAAAGCGCGTGGCTGGGGCCGAAGGTGGATCGTCTGGAACGGCGGGCGCATTTGAAGGGGCGGAAGGTGCGGAAGTACCGGACGCTGGGACTGGTGCTGCTGGTGGCCATCCCCCTGCCGGGGACCGGTGCGTGGACCGGGGCACTGGTGGCGGATGTGCTGGATATTCGCATGCGGGTCGCTCTGCCGGCCATCGCCGTGGGCGTTGTTGTCGCCGGGTGCATCACCACGGCTGTGACCTGCGGTGTGGCAGGGCTGATGTGAGGGGCGGCACAGAGGAAATTATTAGGAGTTATTGCTATTAAAGTCGATTATGTATAGAGAGGAACCTTCTTCCGGGGACGGGAGGAGGTTCTTTTTTTGCGGGTGGGTGTTTGGCGGGGGCGTGAGGGTAGAGGGAGCGTGTCTGGGGGAGCGGATGGGAGGGTCACGAGGGGATGGACGGAGGGATTGGCGGGGAGATCGTGAGGGATATGGAGACGGAGGGGGCGTCGCGCTTTTGGGAAACAGTTCCCGAGGCGGGGCGGTTTTTTTGCGCTATTGTGGGGTTATAGGGTCTGAAAGCCCCAGAATTTGAATACCGGAGGTATAATTATGGCATTTGATTACGCAAAGGCATACCAGCAGTTCATCGACGAGGAGTTTGCGGCGGCCTCCGCTACCGCGTGGATGATCCCCGAGGCGGGGAAAGTCCGCTTCACGGGGGGGCGGGACATTGAGATCTCCACCCTCTCCACCACGGGTCTCGGCAACTATGACGCGGGCAAGGCCGACGGCTCCGCTTACCCTCAGGGCACCGTGACCAACAGCTGGAAAAGCTACACCCTGTCCATGGACCGCGGCGTGAAGTTCTCTCTGGACCGCACCGACCCCAACGACACCGGTTTTCTGGTCACCGCCGAGAACGTCATCCGTGAGTTCGCCCGCAACGCCCTGGTGAAGGAGCAGGACACCTACCGTATCCACCGCCTGTACGAGCTGGCCAACGGCGACGCGGCCCACAAGGCCAGCCACATCGTCTCCGCCGCTCTGACCAAGACCAACGCCATCGCCACCGTCAGCGGCCTTTTGCAGACCGTCCGTGATGACGCGGAGGAGATGGACGGCTATGTGGCCCTCATCAGCCACAAGCACAAGACCGCCTTTTTGGAGGCCGCCAACGGCACCTATCACGACATTTCTTTCGGCAACGCCGTGTCCATCAACGGCGTGACCTATGAGAACGTGATGATGCTGGACGATCTGCCCTGCGTATTCGTGCCCCAGAGCCGCATGAAAACCGTCATCACCGTCCAGAGCGGCGACAGCGATCAGGGCGGCATCGTGGCGGGGGTGAACGCCAAGGACATCGCCTGTCTCATTACCCATTGCGAGACGCCGCTGGCCGTGAGCAAGCTGGACGCCATCAAGCAGTTCGGCCCTCAGGAAAACCAGCTGTTTGACGGCACTTCCATTCAGGCCCGCTATCTCTACGATCTGTTCGTGCCCGGCAAGCGTCTGGCATCCATCGGCGCTGTGGTGGCTCCCTGATGAGCGGCGCGGACAAGGCGGCCGCCATTCGGGAGAAGGCGGAGCGTCTGGCGGGCCGCAGTCTCGGTGAGAACGGGGACGCGCTGACGGAGATGGCTATGGAGCGGGCCTGCGCGTGGTGCGGACGGGAGGACATCCCGGAGGCCATGGAGCAGGCCGTGGCGGCGCTGATCCTCGACATGGAGGGCCGGGAGGCCGCCGTGAAGAGCGTTACCCGTGGCGACACCGCCGTGACCTACGCCGTATCCGACGGGCAGTCCGCCACGCTGGCGGGGCTGGCCCCATGGCGCAGGCTGGGGCGGCTGAAGGAGGGGTGAACCGTGACGGACAAAGCCTTGGCGGACATTCTCGCCCGGACATATGCCCACCGTGTTACGGCGTTCCGTCCGCTGGCAGAGGGGGAGGAACGGTTCTGCGAGGCCGCGCCCTGCGCCCTGAGCCGCTCAGAGCACACCAGCGCCCCCACGCCGCCGTCCCTTTCCGCCGCTTGGCCGGAGGCACTGTACCGGCTGACCCTGTACACCCGTCCGGAACTGGCCTTTCGGCTGGGCGACCGGGTGGAGGTGACGGACGAGGGGGGAAGCGTCTGGATGGGGCGCACCTCCGACAGCTTTCGGTATGACAGCCATTGCGTAACAGTGGTGGAAATCAGTCACGTGGGGGCCCCCGGCGGAACCCAGCAAAGCGGTTCCGCTGGGGAGAGGAGGAGCAGCGAAATGAGTGAGCTTTCGGCGGCAGCCGGAAGCGAGGGATATGCAGCTTGCTCCGACGACGGACAAGTCTCACGTGAGACAGGAAAGGAGGGGCAGGCGTGAAGGCCATTCAGGACAGCGTGGCGGCGTATTTGCAGGAGCGCACGGGCGTCCGCACCGTGGCGGACCGGACGAGGGCGCGGGGGGAATACCCCCTGCTGGCGGTGTCCGTCCGGGAGGACGGGACGGTATTGGTGGACGGCGGACGGCAGGTGGAGCACACCTACCGGGTGACGGTCTCCGCCGCATCCGACCGGGAGCGGGACGGAAACACCGCCCTGCTTTCCTCCCTGACGCCGGTTCTGCTCCGGGGCGTTCCCATGGGGGAGCGGACGCTGCATCCCTTGGAGGTGAAAACCGAGGGCGAGACGCTGACGTTCACGGTGGAGCTGTGCGTACCGCTGGCCCAGCCGGAGAAGCCCGCCATGGAGCCGCCGGGACGCATGGCGACTCTCAATTTGGACATTTGACAAGGAAATCTTTGAAATTTGGAGGTATTTATGGGTCTTCCTGAAATTTTTATCAGCTTTCAGACGGCGGCTGTGTCCGCCATCACCCGTTCCGCCCGGGGCGTGCTGGCGGTGGCGGTGAAGGACGCCACTGCGGGCGGCGCGGCAGAGGCCGCGTACAAAAGTCTGGCGGAGGTGCCGGAGGACAAGTTTTCCCCTGAGAACTACCGTCTGCTGAAGCTGGCCTTTTTAGCCGCGCCCAGCAAGGTCTGGGTGCTGCGTGTGGGCGAGGACGCGGAGAAAACCTATCAGGCGCTGGAGCGTCTGCGCTTTGACTGGCTGGCGGCCCCCGGTCTGGAGGACGCGCGGGTGATGTCCTTTATCAAGACCCTCCGAAACGGCGGGCGGGGCGTGAAGGCAGTGGTCGCTAACGCCACGGCCCCCGACTGCGAGGGCATCGTGAACCTGTGCGTGTCCGGCCTGACGCTGGAGGACGGCGCTGTGGAGGCAAAGGATTACGCCGTCCGAGTGGCGGCACTGCTGGCGGCGCTGCCCCTGACCCGTTCCGCTACCTACGCCAACCTGCCGGAGGTGGTGGGCTGCGACGCGCTGGCCGAGCCGGACGCGGACGTGGACGCGGGCAAGCTCATCATCGTCCCCGGCCGGGAGGGCTACCGTCTGGGCCGCGCGGTGAACTCTCTGACCACGCTGACGCCGGACAAGGCCGCACCCTTCCAGAAGATCAAGATCGTGGAGGGCATCGACCTGATCCGCGGGGACATTGCCAAGGCCTTCGAGAGCGGCTATGTGGGCAAGGTGCTCAATGATTACGACAACAAGCTGCTTCTGGTGACGGCCATCAACGCCTATCTCAAGGGGCTGGAAGGGGATGTGCTGGACAAGACCGCCGACAACCGGTGCTTTGTGTCTCTGTCCGGGCAGAGAAGCTATCTGGAATCCAGAGGGACCGACACCTCCGAGATGAAGGACACCGACATTCTGAAGGCCAACACCGGCAGTCAGGTGTTTTTGGAGGCCAAGCTGACTTTCTGCGACGCCATGGAGGATCTGGCGCTGGTCATCTCCATGTAACCATCGGACGAACGTGAAATAGGAGGAACGTATGAGTAATTTACAGGCAAACCGCACCCTGTCCGGCTCCTTTGCCGAGGTCTGGGTGGACGGCGCGCGCATCGCCGAGTTGTCCCAGCTGACGCTGACCGTCAAGGTCCAGCGGGAGAAGGTCCAGTTCGGCATGGACGTGGATTCCAAGATCACCGGCTACGCCGGCGAGGGCACCATGACCCTCAAGCAGGTCTACACCCGGTTCTACGAGGTGCTGGAACAGGCCAAGCGTGGCCTTGACAAGCGCTGCACCATCACCACCGCTCTGAAAGACCCGGACGCCGCCGACGGCGGCGAGGAGCGGTACAGCATCGACAACGTGGCGTTTACCGAACTGCCCTTCATGAACTACAAGATGGGCGAGGTGAACCAGCAGAAGCTGCCCTTTACCTTCCGGCCCTCCGATCTGGTGTGCCTGGACAGCATCCGGGCCGCTGACTGATGGCGCTGGCGGACGTCCTGCGGGAGCGTGTCTCCCGCAGGGGCCGCACCGCTGAGGTGGCGTGCGGTCTGCTGGGGACGGTGACGGTGGAGGGCCTGCCGCCCAGAGAGTGCGCCGCCCTCGGGATGCGGGACGGCGGGCGGGCGCTGTTCTACGCCGCCTGCCGGGACTTGCAGACTGCCGGGGAGACTTTGCGCCGGGAGGGGCGGCTGTTCACCCCTGCCGAGGTGACGGCCTATGTGTCCGACGAGGAGGCGGCGGCCGCCGCACGGACGGTCCTGGCGCTCAGCGGCGTGACGGCGGACGGAGACGGCGCATCGACAAAAAGCGCGGAAGTCCGACTTGGTGACGTGCAGAACAGCGGGGCGCATTTGGCGGTCGAAGCGCCGTCCGAGAAGGAAATCCGACTTGACGGCGTGCAGGAAAACACGGGTCAAAAGGCCGAAGTCCGACTTAGTGACGTGCGGAACGATGCGCCTCATTTTGCGGCAAAAGCGCCGTCAGCACGGGAATTCCGACTTGGTGACGTGCAGGAAAACGGGGATCTTACGGGAAAAGTCCGACATGAGGACGTGCGGGAAAAGGCGGTTCAAAAGGCGGAAATCCGACTTGGTGACGTGCGGAAACCGGACGATACGGCAGAAGATGGACAAGTCTCACATGAGTTTTTCGGCGGGGACGGTTCAGACCGGACAGACCCTATCTTGGGTGGTGTTTCCGATTTTGTACCACAAAATCTTGCGTTGTCCGAGGAAAATGACCGATTTTCAGCACCTTTGGAACTGCCCGGGAACACTAAGAAAGTGTCCGGGCAAGGGTCGAATCTGCACGAATCTGAGTCGGAAGCCGGAGAAGCGCTGCACGAAATGAAGTCGGATTTGACGGCGGCGAGACGGCGGGGCTTGCACGAAAACAGGTCGGAAGTCGAGGAACCGGTGCACGAAATGAAGTCGGAATCTGCGGCGGCGAGACGGCGAGGCTTGCACGAAAGCAGGTCGGAAGTCGAGGAAGCGGTGCACGAAATGAAGTCGGAATCTGCGGCAGAGAGACGAGAGGGCTTGCACGAAAGCAAGTCGGAAGTCCGGGAAACGGTGCACGAAACGAAGTCGGAATTGACGGCGATAAGGCGAGAGGGCTTGCACGAAAGCGAGTCGGAAGTTGGAGAAGTGGTGCACGAAAGCAAGTCGGAATCGGTGGAGCGGTTCGCCGAGGGACTGCTGGAGGGCCTGCGCCGTGCCGCCGCTGTGAGATAGGGGGGTTTCTATGAACACCAGAACCGTTTTGCTTTGGCACAACAACGGTGAAGAGCGCATCTACTTTACAGTCAATCCCGCCCGGCTCACCGTCACCCGGCCCAATGAGAACCGGGTGCGGAGCCTTGCCATGGGCGGGACTGTGAATATCTGGGGCGGCCGGGGTCTGCGGGAGGTCAGGCTGACCACGTTCCTTCCCAGCGCCTACTCGCCTTTTTTTGACGGAAAGGAGCCGGAAAGCGTCCTCGCCATGCTGAAAAGCTGGCAGGATTCCGGAGACCCCGTGCGGCTCATCATCTCCGGCAGCGACATCAACGACGCGTTCCTCATCGAGGACGTGTCCGAGACGCTGGCGGAGGGGGACAGGGACGTGGGGCTGACTGTGACACTGCGGGAGTATAAATTCAAGTCGGCGCTGGCGGCTCTGGCCGGGGGGAGCGGCGGGAGCGGCTCCGCCCCTGTCCGAAAGCGGACGGATGAGCGGGTCACGCCCCAGACCTACACCGTCAAAAAGGGGGACACCCTTTGGGACATTGCCTGCCGCTTTTACGGCGACGGGACGAAGTGGGGGCGTATCGCCGCCAAAAACGGCGTGACGAACCCCCGGAAACTGCAAATCGGAAAGGTGCTGACGCTGTGAAACTGCTGATCGGACAACAGATGGTCATGCCCGCTCTGGAATCGGTACGGCTGGGCAAGACCCGGAACGAGGCGGCGGCGTGTCTCACCGCCACGGTGCTCATCGCCCCGGCGGACACCTACTTTTTGAAGCTGTCCGTGGCGGTGGGGGACGTGGTGCGGCTGCTGGATGACGGCGGGAAGGAGATCTTCCTCGGCAGCGTCCATGAACTTGACCGAACGCCGGAGACCGTGACCCTGACGGCCTATGACCGGGGGGTGTATCTGGCCCGGAACGAGCTGTACGGCGTGTACGCCGGGACGGGACGGCGGATCGCCGGGAAGATCGCCGGGGAACTGGGCGTTCCGCTGGGGGCCGTGGAGGACGACGGCCTTTACCGCACCATCGTCACCGGGCCGGGGGAGTCCGCGTTCTCCATCCTGCGCAGAGCCGTGGGGGAGGGGCGGGAGATCGCCGTCCGGGACGGGGCGCTGACCGTGACGAAGGGGGGCGGCGGGGCCGTTCCCCTGCCGCCGGAGCGGGTGCTGGAGGTTTCCGGGCGGGCGTCCATGGGAAATATGGTGAACCGGGCCGTGGTGACGGGCCGGAACGGGCGCGTTCTCGCCGCCGCCCAAAATACCGGGGACATCACCGCCTGCGGGCGGTTCCAGCGGGTGATGGGAAAGAGCGGCGATCCGCAGGCACAAGCCAAGACCGCGCTGCGGCGGCGCAGCCTGTCCGCAAGGGTGACGGTGCTGGGGGATCTGTCCCTTCGGTGCGGCGGGCGGGTGGAGGTCCACCGGCCCCAATGGGGGTTGGAGGGGGTCTATGACATCACCGCCCACGAGCACCGCTGGGAAAAGGGCGTGTTTACCACGTCGCTGAGTTTGGAGGGAGTTGAGGCATGAACGTTTACAGTGAACTGCTGGAGCTGCTGACGCCGGAGCGGAAGGACGCCCCGGCGGGGCTGTTCGGCACGCTGACGGCGGTTTCGCCGCTGACCGTTACCGTCCGGGGGACGGCGCTGGCCGAGGGGCTGTTTTATCTCCAAGGGACGGTGTTCCGTGAGGAGGACATCGGTAAGGAACTGGCGCTGCTGTCCTGCGAGGAGGGCTTTTGGATCCTCGGCTTTGTGGGAGGTGGGGGCGCATGATCTTTCCCGATTGGGGCACAGCCCCCGACACCGCACCGGAGGAAACGCTGCCGCTGTTCCGGGAGTGGGCCGTGGACTGGGAGAACCGGTGCTTCGCCCTGCGCCGGGGAGAGCCGTATCTGGTCAGCGGCGATGAGGCGCTGAAAATTTGGGTGACACGGGCGCTGCGGCCGGAAAGCCAGCGGTTCCGCTATACCGCATGGTCGGCGGACTACGGCAACGAGCTGACGCTGCTGCTGGGCGGCTGCGTGGATCAGGGGATCCTGGAAAGTCAGGTGCGGCAGTATGTGCGGGACGCGCTGCTGGCGTGTCCCTACATCCGGGAGGTGGACGGGTTCTCCTTCTCAAAGAAGGGGAGCCGGGTGGAGGCCCGGTTCACCGTGCACACCGTCTATGAGGAGTTTACCCAGAAAACGGAGGTTTCGATCAGATGACCAAGGAAGAAATGCTGCGGCTGCTGACAGCCGCCTACACCGGCCCCGGCAGCGCCGCCGAGGGCACCTTTGCCGGAGACGTGCTCCGTGCCTGCGCCGATGGAATGGCGCAGCTTTGGAGCATGGAGATCGACGGACTGGAACGGCGGGCCTTTGTGTCCTCCGCTGTGGGGGAGTGGCTCACCGCCGTGTGCGCCGACCGGGGGTGCGTCCGCAAAGAGGGGGAGACGGACGAAGAACTGCGCGCCCGGACGCTGGCGGCACTGGCCGCAACGCCCGCCTCCGGCAACGCCGACCACTACGCCGCGTGGTGCGGACAGGCGGCGGACATCCTCCGGGTGAAGGTGCTGCCGCTGGCAAGAGGAAACGGCACCGTGGACATCGTGGCGGTGGGCCGGGAGGGGAAAGCCCCCAGCGAGGCCGCCATCCGGGAGGCCCAGGCCGTCGTGGACCGGGAGCGGCCCGTGGGCGCGGACGCGAGGGTCATTGCCGCCGCTGAGACGGCGGTGAACGTGGCCGCCTCCGTGACGCTGATGGACGGCGGCAGCTTGGAGGGCGTGAAAACCGCCTTTTCTCAGGGCTTGACCGCCTTTTTCCGGGACAACGCCCTGCGGACGCGGGTGGTCAGCCACGGCAAGGCTCTGCGGCTGCTGCTGGACTGCCCGGGCGTGGCGGATGTGTCCGGCTTCACCATGAACGGCAGCGGCGACAGCCTGACGCTGACGGAGGGCGCGGTGCCTGTGGTGGGCACGCTGACGCTGACGGAGGTGAGGGCGTGAGACTGCCGGAGTTTTTGACGGAGCTTTCCCCTGTCCGGGAGACCTTGACGGCGCTGGAACAGGGGGAGAACGCCATGGCGGAGGCCGTGGCGGAGAAAAACGGTCAGGTGTGCGTGGAGACCGCCACCGGAGGGCTGACCCTGTGGGAGCGGGACTACGGCCTGCCTGTTCGGGAAGGGGCCTCGTTGGAGGATCGCCGGGCCGCCGTCCGGGCCGCCATGCTGGGTGGGCGCACCCTGACCCCCGCCTTTTTGAAGGAGCTGTGCGTCACGCTGGGCGGCGGCGACAGGGGAGAGGTGGAGGAGGACTTCGCCCATTGGAGCGTCACGGCGTTGGCGGTGGGCGAGGGCCGCGTTCCGGCGGATATTCCGGCCCTGAAACGGGCGTTGGAGCGGCTGAAACCGGCCCACCTGTCGGTGACGGTGCTGCCCACGGCGGACATGACGGCGCAGCGCTGGGAGGCGGTCACCGGCGGCGTGATGATGGAGGTCTGGGGGTAAAAAAACGAGGGGAAACAGGCGAAGCGCCGCCGGGGGCGGATGAAGCGAGCCTGTTTCGAGGATGGCCCCCAAACAGCGGATATGCAGTATCCGCTGTTTGGCTTGGGCCGACGGTGGAAGGCGAAGCGCCGCCGGGGGAGATTTGCGCGACGGTAGGGTAGGGGCTGTGCCGCTTTACGGATGGCACATAGAAAAACCTTCTATTGCAGCTTTGTGCTGCAATAGAAGGTTTCTTGCTATACTGCCCATTTTTAGTGAGTAGGGCCAATCCAATGGATATGTCTTATTCGGTTCATTTTTCAGAAGCTTCTCTTATTACGGTTGGCTGACGACTGCGAAAGCTCTCAACATTTGACAGATGGAGTTGCATCATATGAGCGGCAAGCACCGGATCATGGTCAGCAATAGCATCCACGATGGCCAAATGCTCGTTTATCGTCGTTGGAAGGCATCCCATAGCAAATATGCTTTCAGTGAGGCTCTTATATGCTTTCCGTATAGAATTGAACATGACGATAAGAAGCTCGTTATGAGTCATCTTCATCAAATAGGCGTGAAATTCAAAGTCATACTGCGAAAGAGCAACAGAATCATCAGGGACTTCCTCCATTTTTTTTAGAATCTTCCTTAGGCATGTGACATTCTTTTCTGTTGCACATTTTGCAGCCAATTGGATGGCACCTATTTCAAATATCTGGCGATACTCAGCAAGGTTTTTTACATCGGTCTGCTTCGCAATTGCCTCAAAGTTCATCGCATTTTGGTAAATATCCAAGTCATTTACATATGTCCCGGATTTGCTGCGGGTGATTAGTTTCAAGGTTTCCAGGGGCGAATAGGCTTCCCGGAGACTACTTCGGCCGATATTTAACTTTTTGCAGAGTTCGTTTTCATTCGGGAATACATAGCCCGGAGGAAGTTCACCGCTGATGATAGCATCTCGGATTCGCCGAAAAATCACATCGGAAATATTGCGGCGCTCACTGGCTGCCAGATCATCCAAAAAAGTTAACTGCTGCAGTGCGGATGTACTTTTATCATTAGAAAGTGACATTTAAAAAAAGTCTCCTTTAGATTAAATAATTTGTAAGTTTACAGCATTAGCTTCGATTTAAGAGGGTGCTGTCTATTTGTCTGAAACTTTTAGGAGCTGATGATCTTTATGAAAAGATTAGAAAAAGTAACTTTTCTTTATTCTATTTAATTTTTGGATAGAAGTCAATGCTTTCTCACTAAAAAATATGACATCAGACAATGAAGAGTCAAGAAGAGCAAACTTGCCGTTTGAATGGCTTTTGAATTTTATGAAGCATATACTTGCCACTTTTGCGTATTTTTAGCGAAATCTGAACTATAACGCAAAAAAATGTTTGATCAGCCAAATTTTAAAGCCTATTTTGTGCAAGTTCGCACAATTGACAAACGTGTATAGCTTTGCTATGATTTCTGTAGGATGTAGGACAACATATATGATGTGTGATCCTAAATTATTACACTACCATACAAGGAGGATAAGACAATGACGAATCAAGTGCCTAAGACTGATGGACGCGGCTTCCCTTCCGGTGCCTACTTAAACCAGAATCACCCAATGGATCGGACTCAGTGGCTGGAGGACACCTTTCCTGAGTGGGGCAGTTTCTTAAATCAGGAGATTGAGAACTACGAAGTGCCCAAGGGGCAGGTCAGCCTTTGGTGGTGCGGCGGCCCCTCCTGGGTTTTGAAGACCGATGAGGGCGGCGTCTTTATGATTGACCAGTACTGCGGTCCCTCTATGTATACAGAACTGTACTACTGCGGTGTGTGCAAGCAGGCCAGCGCTGACAGCATCAACTGGATCCGCCTGAATCCTCAGGTAATTGATCCTTGGAAGTTCAACCATATTGATGGTATTTTCTGCACCCATGCCCACCAGGATCACTGTGACCTGTATGCTGTGAAGGCTATGACGGCCACTACTGACGCTCCGTTTTATGCGCCTCCCGTGGCTGTAAAGAAGTTGCAGGGCTTCGGTGTCCCCGATGACCGCATCGTGGTTGCCAAGGTCGGCGAATCTGTCAAGGTGAAGGGCGCTGAGGTAGATTTCCTGATCTGCTACGATCAGACCGCCATTAAGACCGGTGAAGGCGATGTGCTGCTGCCCTTCGAGGAAGCTGCCTGCTGCTATCTGTTCAAGACCAGCGCCGGCAACATCCTCTTTATGGGCGATACCTGGTATCATGACGGCTATGTGGCAATTGCGCAGAAGTATGACATCGATGTGGCGATTTTCGATATGGGCTGCAACGCTCCCGGCGCCACCGATAAGATGACGCCGTATGACTGCGCCCGTGTTGGCCAGACTCTGAAAGCCAAGCTGCTGATCCCCGATCACTATGACAACTGGGCAAACACTGCCGGTGACCCTGAGCTGCTGGTGAATCAGTTCACTCGCATCGTCAGTGAGAACACCCCTGAGATTAAGACCATGATTATGCGCTGCGGCGGCCGCTTCAACTATCCCGCAGACAAGGATAAGGGACGTTAAGCTGGGGCTGGGCAGCCGCACCAATACCATTTTGCAGGCCGCCTTCTTCACCCTCACCGGTGTGATCCCTATCGATCAGGCCGTGGCTGAGATGAAAGACGCCATCTATAAGACTTACTACAAGAAGAAGGGGCAGGCCGTTGTTGACATGAACAACGCCTCGATCGATCACGGCATCAACGAACTGGTATCTGTTGATATCCCTGAAAGCTGGCTCACCGCTGAGGACACCCCTGTCCAGCAGGAGAAGCCCGCCTTCATTCGGGATGTTGTGGATGTCATGAACCGTCAGGAGGGCAACAGCCTGCCTGTATCCACCATGGTGAAGTACGGTCTGGCTGACGGCACCTGGCCCGCAGGCACCTCCAAGTTTGAAAAGCGCGGCGCAGCCGTGGAAGTCCCCGCATGGGACTCCTCCAAGTGCCTGCAGTGCAACCAGTGCGCACTGGTCTGCCCCCATGCCGCTATCCGTCCCATTTTGCTGGACGAGGCTGAGGAATCTGCCAAGCCCGCCGAATTTGAGACTGTTGCCGCTAAGGGCATGAACGGCAAGTACACCTACCGGCTTCAGGTCTCTCCCTATGACTGCACCGGCTGCGGCAGCTGCGTGAATGTCTGTCTGGCCAAGGATACTGCCATCACCATGCAGAGCTTGGAAAGCCAGGTCAAAGAAGCGGAGAACTGGACCTATGCCGTGGAAGAAGTCACTATCAAGAAGGATGCTGTCAGTGATAAGAATGTGAAATCTTCCCAGTTTGCCAAGCCCTACTTTGAATTCTCCGGTGCCTGCGCCGGCTGCGGCGAGACCCCTTATATCAAGCTGGTGAGCCAACTGTTTGGTGACCGTATGTACATCACCAATGCCTCCGGCTGTTCCTCCGCTTACGGCGGCTCTACGCCTTCCTCCCCCTACTGCACAGATAAGAAGGGCCACGGTCCCGCATGGGCTATGAGTCTGTTTGAGGACAATGCCGAATACGCCTACGGTTATCTGCTGGGTCAGGATGCCATCCAGAAGCAGTTGATTGCCGCTGTGTCCGCTTTGGCAGCAGATGGCATCGCTCAGGAAGCCTGCGAAGCTTATCTGGAAAACGGTAATAATGCCGCACAGTCCCGGGCAGTCAGCGATGCCCTGCTGGCCGCTATCGAAAATGACAGCAGTGACAATGCCGTATTTATTCGCAACAACAAGGAATTCCTGACCAAGAAGTCCGTCTGGGCCTTCGGCGGTGACGGCTGGGCCTATGATATCGGCTATGGCGGCCTGGATCACGTTTTGGCCTCCGGCAAGGATATCAATGTTCTCGTGCTGGATACCGAAGTGTACTCCAACACCGGCGGTCAGGCATCCAAGTCCACGGCGGCCGGCGCCATCGCCAAGTTTGCTGCCGGCGGCAAGAACACCAAGAAGAAGGATCTGGGCATGATGGCCATGAGCTATGGCTATGTGTATGTGGCACAGGTGGCCATGGGTGCCGATCCCGCTCAGACTCTGAAGGCCATCCGTGAAGCAGAAGCCTATCCCGGCCCCTCCCTGGTCATCGCATATTGCCCCTGCATTGAGCATGGCATGAAGTGCGGCATGGGCCTGAGCCAGTTGGAAGAAAAGAAGGCTGTGGAATGCGGTTACTGGCACCTCTACCGCTATGATCCCCGTCTGAAGCAGGAGGGGAAGAATCCCTTCACGCTGGATTCCAAGGAACCCACCGGTGACTTCCAGCAATTCCTCATGGGACAGAACCGTTACGCCTCTTTGAAGCTCTCCTTCCCCAAAAAGGCACAGGAGCTCTATGATAAGGCCACTCAGGATGCACAGGAGCGTTACAGCGGTTACCGCCGTCTGGCCGATCAGCATTGATCGTATCAAAAGAGCGTGGGAGAGGAGATCCCTCAAGTGGGATGTTCCGGAGGGTGATATGCTCTCTATTGGGAATGTACTCTGCAGATGTTTAGCATTGACTATTTTATAAACCAGAGCAAGCGCCCGGTGCGGTTCAGAACGCACCGGGCGCGGTTTGATTTGCGGAGAAGGGGAGGGCTTTGTGTTCGGTTGCGTTCCTCCAGAAGAAGATGACGGGGCGGCATGGGCGATTTTACTAAGAAAGAACTGCTTTTCGCCGGGTTTCGTAAAATTTCTTCCGAAGTTCAAAAAAGTTCTTGCATCGTACACCGGTGTACGGTGTATGATCTTATCGCGAAAAAAGAGGCCGGATACAGAAGAAATGTTGGCCGGAGCCGCTCCGGTGACATTTCGTGTCGAAAAAAGGACGTTTCATGCAGACGGCCCCGCAAGGCGCGGAAAAGATGCTACACTGAGCGTCTGAAACTGAAAAACTGTCCGGGGGCGCCCCCGGACCCGTAGGGAGGACTCCCTACGGGAAGATCTCTGTCCGTGGGAGACTGATTCGGACGGAGACGGAAACGAACAGGAGGAGATCTATGAAGAAGCGTATCTTGAGTTGTCTCATGGCGCTGGCCTTGTGCCTGACGCTGCTGCCCACGGCGGCGCTGGCGGCGGAGCCGGAGGGGACGGCGCAGACGCCCCCGGCCGTGGAGGAATCGACAGACCCGGCAAACGGGGAAGCGAAGCAGGAAAACCAGCCTGCGGCCCCTGAGCAGGAGGGTCAGTCTGTGGAAGCGAAGCAGGAGAGCCAGTCTGCGGAGCAGGAAGAACAGCAGGAGGACTCTGCCGCAAAGCAGGCCGTGGCCGCCGTGCAGGCGATGATCGACGCTCTGCCTGACGCGAAGGCGCTGGACGGCATGGACGATGCGGATGCCATGGCGGTCTACGAGGCGTTTCAGACCGCCTGCGACGCGTATTATGAAACCCTGACCGAGGGACAGCAGGCACAGCTGAAAAACACGGAGAAGCTGGAGGCACTGTCCGCCTGGTTCAGCCAGTCTGCGGCACTGGCGGCGGGCGGACACCAGCACCCCATCTGCGGCGCAAGCTGTACGGATGACGAGAATCACGATAATGTGACTTGGACAGGTGCCATGGGTGTAACCGGTCTGCGGGCGGGCGGCCACTACTACCTCATGAAAGATGTCAAAGTGAGTGAAACCTGGCATCCGGAGGACGGCGTGGTGCTCTGCCTCAACGGCCACAGCATCACGGCGACTACAACAAGTATTAATGTTATTGAGGTGGACAAGGGCAAAACCTTCACCCTCACCGACTGCGGCACGGCCGGTACGGTCACGCACGAAGCCGAGAAGAGAGGCCGCGGCGTGATGGTGTTCGGCACCTTCAATCTGTACGGCGGCAACATCACCGGCAACCAAACCGATGGTAATTATAACGACAGAGGTACGTTCGGCGCGGGTGTCTATGTCGCGACGTACTCCGTTTTCAATATGCACGGTGGCAAGATCACTGGTAACATGGGCTATTCCGGCGGAGGCAGTGTGTACGTTGCCCCTACCTATGCCGACTCATCCCGCGCCGTATTTAATATGTCCGGCGGCGAGATCTCGGGCAACAGCAGCCTTTACGGTAACAGCAGCGGTGTGTATGTGAACGGCGGCGAGTTCATCATGTCCGGCGGCTCCATTACCGGCAACGCTGGCTACGGTGTGGATCTGTGCGATTACAAAAACAATGTCGGCGCCACCTACCCCGGCGCCTTCACCGTCAGCGGTAAGGTAAGCGTCACCGGCAACTATAAAAACGTCTATAACAACGGCATACTTGTTGGCACCCTCGATTACAATGTGTTCCTGTCCACGGGCAAGACCATCACCGTCGAAGGAACCCTGGACGCCGCGTCCAAAATCGGCATCACCACCCAGGGTGAAGCCAGCGCGGACATCGCCACCGGCGGGGTGGGGGAGGATTATGAGAGCATCTTCTCCTCCGACGTGAAGGACAAGGGGTACTCGTTCACAAAAAAGGACGACGGAACGCTCCATTTCAACGGCCACGACCATGACTGGCGGTTCAACAAAAAGACCGATACGAGTGAAACGATCAATGCCAAATGCGCCACTCCCAACTGCCCGGTGACCACCAACGACGGCGATGGCAATAACGGCGGTTTTGTGTGGCTTAAGGTCCGAGACACAACGTACGGCTATAATGGTAAGAATGCATGGGTAGACGCCAGCCAACAGACCGCCTGGCGCGGCCCGAAGGTCTCGACGATCAAAATCTATTATCAGAACAGCAAGACCGGCGAGGATCTCGGCACGACCGCGCCCACCCTGCCTGGCTCCTACACGGCCAGCATCACGGTAGAGGGCCTGACCGTAACCCGCGGCTTTAAGATCACCAAGGCGACGCCGACGATCCGAAGCTGGCAAGGTTATCCGTATGGCAAAACATTCGACGGCACCCAGCTTGCCAACCCGGCTTCTGACCGTTTGACGATTTCCGGCGGTACATACAGTGATATTGCAGAGTTTAACTGGTATACTGCCACAAAAAACGAGGGTAATACCTATATCAAGGGTGAAAAGCTGAACGAAAACCCAACTGATGCGGGCAACTACATCATCGAAGCGGTATTTAATGATACGGATACCACCAATGCGGCTACCAGCGAATGGGGCTTGACTATCCAGCAGGCAACTCAATACAACGGAACGGTTCCCGTAGCGGTAAACAATATGCATCCTTCTTCTGTTTCCCAAACCTTTACAGTGGATTTGAATCAGGAACTGACGAAGAATAAAGTTCGCCACGGCGACTCTCTGGCACTCGCTGCTTTCGGCATTACTTCTCAATCCGACTATGTGGATTTGACTAATACTGCGTTAAACGGTGATATTTTAACGATCACCATGAAGCCGATGGCCAGCAATCTCGTAGGTATGCGAGCATATGTAACCGTTAATGTGACCAGTCGAAACTACAAAGTTATTCCGGTAGAGATCACGCTGACTCTGCAAGAAAAGCCCACAGCCAATGATATTACCGTTACCATGGACGGCTGGACCTTCGGAGAAGCCGCGAAGGAATTGCAGGTAAACGGTCTGCCGACCGGCGTGGAACTTACCGATCCCGCCGTGACCGTCACCTACACGAACACGAAGGACGGCACCACGTCAAGCAAGCGGCCTACCGACGCGGGCAGCTATACCGTGACCGTGTCCTACGAGACGGACACCGTGATCCACACCGGCACGAAGGATTTCACCATCAGCAAGCGTGAGATCGCCGTCCCGACCGCAGATTCCAGGCAGTTTGAATACACGGGTCAGGAGCAGACCTATGTTTTGGGCAATTTGGCCGATGCGGCCTACTATACCGTATCGGGTGCTATGACGCGGACGGAGGCAGGCAGCCAGAATGTGACTGTCCAGCTGAAGGACAAGAACAACACCGTTTGGGAGGGCGGCACGGACGCGGACAAGACCTATGTGTTCACCATCGCGCCGAAGCCGCTGTCCAAGGTCCCAATCGGCGATTTCCCCGACAAGACCTATACCGGACTGTCTATCCAGCCGGTGGTTGTTCCGGTGGACGGCAATACGGCGCTGACAGAGGATAGGGATTACACCGTTTCCTACGGCGCGAACACCAATGTGGGCAAGGCAACGATCAGGGTCACCGGCACCGGCAACTACGCCGGGACGGTATCCAAGGAATGGAACATCACTCCGGCGGTACTGACCATCTCCGGCGTGACCGTGGCTGACAAGACCTATAACGGCAGCGCCGATGCGACCGTTACTGCCGTGGCCTTTAACGGACTGAAAAACGACGAAAAGCTGGAGATCGGCACAGATTACGAGGTCGTTGGTGCGGCATTCAACGGTGAGAATGTGGATACCGCCGATAAGGTCACCGGTACCGTTGCTTTGAAGGGCACCAAAAAAGCGAAAAATTATACGCTGTCCTCCGCGGCCTTTGAGCAGACGGCTGCCATCGGTCGGGCGGACTATAACGGAACGGCGTCCAAGACCGTAAACATCGTCAAGGGCCGCAGCACTGTGCAGACCGGAACCCTGACGGCAGCAGACTTTTTCCCGGAAGGGCAGATGCCTGACGGGGCGAAGATCACGGCTTGGTCTTTGACGAGCCCCACCACCGCGATATTAAGCGCCGTGAGCGTGGGTGGCGGCAAACTCAGCTACCTCAGCGCGAAGAACATCGCGACTGCATCGAAGGAGAGCGGCAGCGTCACCATTGCCACCACGAACTACAAGGACATCACCGCCACGCTGACCTTCCATCCCACGGATAAGCTGGTTCAAGACGGCTTCAAGTTTGAGAACGGCAGCGTGACCAAGACCTACGGTGACGAGGACTTTACCCTCACCACTACCGGTAAGGTTGAGGGCAGCACCGTGACCTACGAGAGCAGTAAGCCTGCGGTTGCCACCGTGGACGGCACCGGCAAGGTCACCATCAAGGGCGCGGGCACGGCGGTCATCACCGCCAAGGCGTCCGCCACGGAGGATTATGACGAGGCGGCGGCGACCTGCACCCTGACGGTGGAGAAGAAGCCGATCGCCATTCCCACGGCGGATGCCACGGTCTTCACCTATAACGGCACGGAGCAGACCTACGCTCTGGCGGAGGATGGCGCTTACACCATCACCGGCAACAAGCAGACCAACGCCAACGAGACGGGATATTCCGTCACGGCGGCCTTGAAGGACACCGCCAATACCCAGTGGGCGGACGGAACGACCGCGGATAAGACCTATACGTTTGTCATCGGCAAGGCGGTCATCACCGTCAAGGCCAAGGATCAGAGCGCCTATGTGGGCGACAAGGTCCCTGCGCTGAGCAAGGATAGCTATACCGTTTCCGGTTTGGTGGGCGAGGAGAAGCTGACGACCCAGCCGACGGTGAAGTACGTCGGCGCGGACGGCAAGGAAATCACCCCCGACATGACCAAGACCGGCGAGGTCAAGATCCTTGCCGGCGGCGCGGCGGCCTCCGACAACTACACCATCCGCTATGAGAACGGCAAGCTGACCGTCAGCACCCGCCCCTCCGGCGGTGGCGGCGGCTCCAGACCCTCCACCAACCCCGTTCAGACGGAGGTGAGCAAGGATCCTGACGGTACGGTTTCCCTTTCCAAGACCAGCGCGGCCAAGGGCGACAAGGTGACCATCACCGTGAAGCCGGAGCGTCATTACGAGGTGGACGAGGTGATCGTCCGGGATTCCAAGGGCAAGCAGCTGGCCGTCAAGGACAACGGCGACGGCACGTTTACCTTTGAGATGCCCGCCGATAAGGTGACGGTGGAGCCTACCTTCACCTGGGTGAATCCCTTTGCGGACGTGGCAAACAGCGCCTACTACGTGGACGCGGTGGAGTGGATGCTCAAGCGTGAGGTCACCCAGGGCACTACGGAGACCACTTTCAGTCCCAACCTGAACTGCACCCGGGCCCAGATCGTCACCTTCCTGTGGCGGGCGGCCGGTTCTCCCGAGCCGAAGGGCACGGTCAGCTTTACGGATGTTTCCGCAGGCAGCTACTACGCCAAGGCGGTGGCGTGGGCCGTTGAAAACGGCATCACCGGCGGTACGGGCGATGGCCTGTTCAGCCCTGACGCCGCCTGCACCCGCGCTCAGTCCGCGGCGTTCCTGTACCGCGCGGCGGGCAGCCCCGCTGTGAACGGCAGCGCCGGGTTCAGCGACGTAGCGGCGGACGCTTACTATGCGCAGGCTGTGGCGTGGGCCAAGGAGCACGGCATCACCGACGGCATCGGTGGTGGGCTGTTCGGCTCCGCCAACGACTGCACGAGAGCGCAGATCGCCGCGTTCCTGTGGCGGCTGTACGCGGAAAAGTGAGATCAAGACCTCTTATAAGGATCTTCCCCGGCCGAAAGGCCGGGGAAGATAAGTGTAACGGAACGTTGTGAAACGTTCCGTTACTGTCATGTTGGGGCAGTGCGCGTCAAACCGGGCCGCGTATGAAACAGGGGGCTGGCGGGTTATAACTGGCCCGCCGCAGGGGGCAATGGGCATCCGCATTTCCAAGGTCAAGTAAGTATGAGGACATAACACGCGGACAACAAAAACTGCGTGTAAGGTTTTGAATGCGGCGTCAAACACAGCGGCGGATGGAAGATTTTCTGTGAAAATGGGAGAATACCCCGTATAGAGCGTAGAGTCCACGCACTATGCGTGGACTCTACGCGAAAAACGGAGGTGAGTCTGCAACACTATATCCCCCATGTGGTCGGCACCTGGCTTACAATTTATCCACCGATAAATTGGGAGGTCAGCACATGGAATACGGTTATGCAAGGGTTTCGACCAAGGAGCAGAATGAACTGCGTCAGCTCATCGCCCTGCGGGAATTCGGGTTGACGGACCGGGCGATTTTTGTGGACAAGCAGTCCGGCAAGGATTTTGACCGCCGCAGCTACCAGCGGTTGCTGCGCAAACTGAAAGACGGCGACACGCTTGTGATCAAGAGCATCGACCGTCTCGGCAGAAACTATGAGGAAATTTTGGAGCAATGGCGCATCATCACAAAGGAAAAGGGTGCGGCAATCGTTGTGCTGGATATGCCTCTGCTTGACACGCGGCGGAATCGAGACCTCACCGGAACGCTGATCGCGGACATCGTGTTACAGCTGCTATCCTATGTGGCGCAGACAGAGCGCGAGTTCATTCATCAGCGGCAGGCGGAAGGGATCGCCGCAGCGAAGGCACGAGGTGTGAAGTTCGGCAGGCCCCGCAAGGTGTTGCCGGAAGGGTTCGGCGAAGTCAAAGCACGTTGGGAGCGCGGCGAGCTGTCTGCACGGGCGGCAGGAAAACTGCTGGGCGTCACCCACCGGAGCTTTTTGCTCTGGGCTCAGGATGACGGGTATAAAGAAATCGTTAAGAAAACGCAGAAAGTGAAAAGGGCTGGATAAAAAAGTACAATTTTTTAGTCGGATTTAAGCCGCTGGCCTATTGCTATTCTGTTGGGGGAGTGCTATGGTTAAGATGTAGATTTTGTGTATGTCGCTGTGGTCGGCAACCTGTACTTTTTTATCCACTATGCCAGATACACAATGCGCGATAAAAGACCCTTCCGCCTGTATTGCAGGCGGACAAGTATTCTGCGGGAGGTGAGCAGCGATTCATCCGTCTCTGTACGATTTCTGCGCCGGGCATGAACAAACTCACCTGCTGGCACAATGGGACGATGAACGCAATGCGCCGCTCACGCCGAATGATGTGACCTACGGAAGCCATCAAAAGGTATGGTGGCGATGCTCCCAAGGCCATTCCTATCGTTCCGAAGTTAGAATCCGCACGCGGGGAACGGGCTGTCCCGTCTGCGCGGGCCGCGCTGTTCTGCCGGAGGAAAACTCTCTGGCGGCAAAATTCCCTGATCTGCTTTCGGACTGGGACACAGAGAAGAATTCCCCGCTGCTGCCGACGCAGGTCATGCCGGGAGCACACCGGAAGGTCTGGTGGAGGTGTCCGAAAGGACATAGCTGGCAGGCGAGCGTTGCCAGCCGCGTCACATCAAACGCAGGGTGTCCGTTCTGCGCGGGACAAAAGGTCCTGTCCGGATTCAATGATCTCACTTCGCTGTATCCGCAGCTTGCTGAACAGTGGGATCGTAAAAAGAACGGTGCGCTGACACCGGAGACAGTGAGCGCATATTCCAATCGCCGCGTGTGGTGGCTCTGTGACAAGGGACATTCCTTCTGCGCGGTCATCGCCCACCGTGTGAACAAGGGGAGCGATTGCCCGTACTGCACCAACCGCAAGGTCCTGCCGGGATTTAATGATCTGGAGACCAAGGAGCCGGTGATCGCATCGCAGTGGCATCCGACCCTTAACGGCAGTTTCACGCCGCAGCAGGTAACGCCCGGCAGCAGCCGGAAGGCATGGTGGCTGTGTGAAAACGGCCATGCGTGGAAATCGGTCATCAGCAGCCGTACAGGAAAACAGCGCTGCGGCTGCCCCGTCTGCGCAGGCAGGCCGCTGAGCCAATGTACGGCGATCTCAGCCGGGCGGCCGGAGAAGCCGACACACTGATATAATATGTATCCAATGTACTCAACTGCGGGGAGCCGCAGAAATATATATTCTTAGGAGGAAAGAAGAAAAGATGAAACGCAAACTGCTATCTCTTCTTCTTGCGCTTACCATGACAGTCAGCCTGCTCACGGTAGGGGCAAGCGCGGTAGAGCCAACTTATGACGATATCGCGGGACACTGGGCTGAGGCATCCATCGAACGTTGGAGCGGCCACGGCATCATTCAGGGCAATAACGGTAAGTTCAACCCTAACGGTCAGCTCACCTGTGCCCACTTCGCAGCAATTCTCGCAAGACTCCTGAAGCTGCCCGCAGCCAAGGACGCGGGCTTCTCCGACAATACCCCTGATGCCTGGCATTACGATGCCATCAACCGCTGTGCGGCGGCCGGCATCCTCAAGGGCAACCTCAACGGCACTGTGACCCCCAACGCGCCCATCACCCGTGAGCGCGCCATGGTCATGCTGGGCCGCGCTCTGGGTATCGAGCCCATCGAAAACCCCGACCTGACGCAGTTCACGGACGGCGCGCAGGTGGCCTCTTATGCCCGGGGTATGCTGGCTGCTCTGATCAAGGCGGGCGTTGTGGGCGGCGTGACTGCCGACCAGCTGGCTCCTCAGAACAACATCACCCGTGCAGCCACCGTCACGATCCTTGACCGCGCCATCGGCACCTATGCGGACAAGGCCGGCGAGACGGTCAATGCCAATGGCAAGGGTATCGTCCTCGTTGTGGCGGACGATGTGACCGTCACCGGCGAGGTGAACAAGTTGCTCGTGCCTGCCAATGACATCGAAGTGACCGTTAAGGGCAGCAAAAACATTGATGACATCACGGTCAGCGGCGACAACTCCAAGGTCATTCTGGACAACGCCTCCGCGGACAATGTGACGCTGGACGGTGAAAAGAGCGCAGTTGAGACCAAGAACGGCGCCAAGATCGACAACGTCATCATGAGCGAGAATGCTTCCGGCGCCGCGGTCGATGCTGGTAGCGGCACCACCATCGGCAATGTGGAGAACCATGCTGAGGATGCCACCGTCACCGGCAGCGGCACCGTGAAGAAAGTGGAGTCCGACAAGGACATCACCGTTAAGACCAAGGACACCGACGTCAAGAACATCGGCGATGAGAAGATCACTGTCACCGACAAGAGCGGCAAGGACAGCACCGTCAGCGGCGGCAGCAGCTCCACCACCGGCAGTAGCTCTTCCTCCGGCGGCAGCAGCTCCGGCGGTGGCGGCGGCAGCAGCCACAGCCACAGCTACGCGGATGCCTGGAGCTATGACGATACCTATCACTGGCATGCCGCTACCTGCGGACACAATGTCGTCAGCGGCAAGGCTGAGCATACCTATGGGGAGGATCACAAGTGCACCGTTTGTGGTTCTGCCGATCCCGCTCAGGCTGCTGCTTCCATCAACGGAAAGAACTATCTGACGCTGCAGGAGGCTGTTGCCGTAGGCGGCGAAGTGAAGCTGCTGAAGGATGTTGACATCTCTGAAACTGTCATTGTTACAAAGGCTGTCAAGCTCGACTTGAATGGCAAGACCATCAGCAACACAAATGACCTGTGGGAAAAGCGCGCGGATGATTGGTCGCTGCTTTCCGTCCGCGCCGGCGGCGATTTGACCATTACTGGCAACGGCACACTCAAAGCCAAGGAAAATGACTGCTATGCAGTCGATGTGCAGGATGGTGCAACGCTCACCATTGAGAATGGTACCTTTGTCGGCAACATCCATGCCGTGTATGTGTATCAAGGTGAATTGACCGTTAAGGGCGGTGCTTATTCCATTCAGCAGAAGTATCCCGACACAGCCAAGGCTGACGAATTCGTACTGAACTGCTATGACAAGCACCGCACAGAGGGCACTGCCAAGATCACCGTCACCGGCGGCACATTTGTAAAATTCAATCCCGCCAACTGTGCCGCTGAGGGCGCAGGCACCAACTTTGTCGCCGCAGGCTATGCGGCAAAGAAGCTCGAAGATGACAAATATGAAGTCGTTGCGCTCTTTGACGGCGGCACCGGTACGGCGGAAGATCCGTTCCTGATTGCAACATCCAAGCAGTTCAAGGCCATCGATCAGCTCAATGGCGCACCCTATTGCTTCAAGCAGACTGCAGATATTGCGGTTGCCGCCGGTGATGAGGTCACGAAATTTGCCGGTGTATACGATGGCGGCAACCAGGAACTCTCCAGCGCCCGCACTTCCGGAAAATTTGCTGCTCTCTTTAATGTTGCTGGACTTTCCGGACATGCCACTTTCAAGAATATCCATGTGACGATGGGGGAGCTGGCTACCAGTCTGCTCTCCTGCGCTGACTGGGGCACGAGCTACGGCGCGGACTTCGAAAATCTCACCTTTACCAGCACATCCGAACTGACCAAGGCCAACAGCAATAACTTTGGCTTTGTGGTGATCAATGCAATCTACACGGACAATGGCGATCCGGCAACCTATAACTTCAAAGATATCACAGTGAATGTCAATCTTCAGAACGCTGGCACCTGCACCGGTGTGCTCATTGGTTCCGGTCCGTGCTTCAATGTCAACACTACAATGAACTTCATCAACTGCACGAACGATGGTACGATCACCGGTACAAGTTCTGTCGGTTTCCTGTACGGCAACTCTGCCTACATTGAGAGCCTTGATGAATCTGGTACGATTACGGTTACGAACTGCACAACCAATGCTGTAATTAAGTCTACCAAAGACTCTGCCGACGTCGCTTTTGCTCCAGGTACTTCCAAGAGCCAAAAGGCGGCCGAATTGAATACTTCCTATCAGCAGGCGGACAAGTATATCGTCGGCAATTGTTTGAACGGCAAGACTATCAGTGTCACCCAGAACGCCGAGGCAGACAAATTCTCCATCGCCATTGACGATGCGTCCGACTATACTTACAAACTGGTATTGAATGTTGCGGCTACCTATCGGACGTTGGACGGCGAAGCGTGGGATGAGGCTGATGTTGCTAAGATCCCGAGCAATTGGGATGAAGCTTGGAATGTCTCCAACGGTCTGAAGTATCTGATTGCGCTGAACAAGGATGCAAGTGCTGCCGACGAGCTCAACAGTTTCCACGCCTATGATAAACGCACCGCAACAAGCAAGGGCATTGATACGGATGCACTCAGCTACAACGAGGACGGATACGCCATCGTTGTCAAGGACGGTACAAACTGCATTGTGTTCAATACAACGGAAGATACCTATATTGATAGCAATGTTTCCATTCTTGTGTACGCCTATTCTGGCAATACACTTGTTGGCACAAAGGCCATTTAAAGAATCCAACGCATGCAGCAAGCGCCCGAGCAGATGCTCGGGCGCTTGTCCTGTCCGGAGGTAAGCGATTGAACTTATTGAGCGGCAAACCGGGTCGCATATCAAAAGGGGGGCTGGCGGGGCATGTGACGATAAGGTACAATATTGAGCACTTACATTAAAACAGCAAGGCTCGATCTCCCAATCGCATGAGAGATCGAGCCTTGCTGTTCTTTTGAGCGTCAGAGCGCAGCCCTGGACACTCGACCGGCAAAGCCGGTCTTGCTTGCCGTTTTCAAGAAAGGGCCGTTCATTGCCGGCCACTCTCTATCGGCAATCTGACATCCTCGGTACACCGACATGTCAACTTTGTACTTCCGTTTATTCTACCAAAGTTTTTCGCAAAAGTCAACACAAATTTTTGGCACAACTCTTGTGCAGCTCTTGCGCGGACTCTTATGGTTTTTAGGAAGTACTTTTATAATATGCGCGGGATCGGCCATTGTCATACCATCGTCTCACTTGATCTCCATCACTTTCTCCCGATCAAGATACATCTCTACATATCCGTCTGTCGAGATCTTGATCGCCATACCATAGTGAGAAAGCGTCCTACAGGCTGCACCTCTGGCGCCGCCGGAGGATTCCGGGTCACTGCGTATGATCGCGCCAAACGCGACCGCGGTGCCGTCTGCGGACAGAATACACGCGCCGTCCATCGCCGTTAATTCACTGCGCAGCTTGCGGTCAAGATCAGGAAAGGCTTTTCCGGCGATGAGCAGATTAAGTACCTGACGCTTGATTTTTACGATCTCTTTGTCCTTTGACGAGAGCATTCCCAGTTCTTTCTCATCCGGTTCAATACGCAGATTGTCGTATGCTTTCAAAACGCAAGCGCCATTCTCCGCTTCAGGACGCCACAGATCTTCCGGAGCCGTTACGACCGCGAGGATCCCTCCGGTGTGCGCAAAGGAGACATCCAGCATAGTGGCGTAGATCTCATGCAGCAGTTTTCCGTCCCACATATTTCCCCTGCTGCAAGACGCCGCGCGGAATGCCTCAAAGCTGAAATTCAGCCACCGCAGATTCCGCTTAACAAATTTGATCTGGCGATCCTTTGACAGGACGATATCACCATTGTTAAGCAGAAATATTCCAATCGCGCCATCATGGACATTTTCGTGGATGCACTGAGAAAAACGGAGGGGGAGATAGGACGAGACCTTGTGCAGCGGGATCGCCCCGTCGTTCTCTGTCAAAGAGAGAAACTTCACAAAGTTGCACTCCTTGTCCAGTTGAATGACAGAATGAATGCAGTCGGTCAAAACCGCGGCGTAGTCATCGCCAAGAAATTTGAACCAATCCTTTTTGAGAAGCTTTACCTGTTCAGCTTTCGGCGAAATAACAAATCCAAAGGTGACCTTTTTGCCCTCGTAGGTCTGCACAGCCCATTTTTCCAGCAGATCCATCAGTTCTTCTACCGCGTCATTTTTTGAACCGAACAGCCATGTGCAGATGCCGCGCTGAACAGCCAGTTGAAAAATCTTTTCCCTGTGGATCTGAGAATAAAAGGGCACTCGCTCCCGAAAGGAATCCGGATGGTAGGGCGACACTTTGAAAAACGCTCTGCACAGGTTTTCGGCCAGACGTTTCGTATCCTCTGTGACCGATTCCACACACTCCACCCCAAAAATGGGCCAGCGTTTGTTGGTAAAGGTCAAGCTGCCGCGTTCACTGTCGTATATAACAACCGGCAGCTCCCCTGTTAAATTCGTTTTCTGCTCCGAGGTGTCCATGAGTGGGCGGTTCCTCTGCGGCAGCCCCATCAGGGGCAGCACATAACGCAAAACGAAATTTTGATATTCTTTCCGAAAATCTCTCAACGACATGGCCCATACCTCCCTCCACATATCAAAGAATAGCATACACTGTTGTTCCCCGCAAATCAAGCGATTATCACAAATAGATTCTTTTTGCCCCAATGTCCGACAGAAACCGCCGCGGGAGAAAGGCCTCCTGATCCGGCGCGGACGCCACATACAACGGCGGCGTACCGTCTGACGCTTATTTTTGTTCCGCTCTGGCTTTGCGCACACAAAGGCTCCAAGGTCTGTGCCGTTCACCGTCAGGCGGGCATGGGAACAAACGGGGAATTGGGTATTTTTTCTTGTGTTTTTCTGCCGTTTCCTGTAAAATGATATCTTCAAAGGCAAAACCATGCAAATCAAACGCAAAGGAGACAACACATGAAGCACAAGCGAAGCGGCAGAGTGACGGCTCTGCTCCTTTCCGCTGTCCTGACGCTCTGCCTGCTCCCTCTGCCGGTCAGGGCCGCGGGCGCGGAGACGGGCGTTCAGCTGGGCGATTACATTCAACTGGGCCGCTACGACGGCGAGCCGATCTTGTGGCGCTGCGTCAGCGTGGACAAAAACGGCCCGCTGATGCTCTCGGACAAGGTACTGTGCGACTCTATGCCCTATGACGCGCAGACCAGCGAGAATTCCGCCAACGGCTCCCACCGCCGCAGCAGCAACCGGAGCAAATACGGCTCCAACCACTGGCGCGACAGCGATATGCGCTCGTGGCTCAATTCCGACGCCGATGCCGGACAGGTGGAATGGCTTTGCGGCAACCCGCCCAAGGACGGCTATATCTTGGGCGGCGGCGCGTATGACGGCAAGGCGGGCTTCCTCAACGGCTTTACGCCGGACGAGGCCGCCGCCATCAAAACGGTGACGCAGCGCTCCATCGTTTCCCATCCGGAGTACACCGCGGGCTACATCGACGCGCCGGGGGCCGACCTCCCCTACAACACCGACATCGGCTCGGTGGCGGACGGCTACGAGGGCGCGCATTACGAAAACATCACCGACAAGGTGTTCCTGCTGGACGTCAAGCAGCTCCATACCGTCTATGAAAACCTCGGCGGCTACTACATCGGGCAGAACCGGAACGGCATCAGCTGGAACTATTGGCTGCGGACGCCGGTGACGGACTGCAACCACGATATGCGCTATGTGACCACGCAGGGGAGCATCGGGCGCGACGCGCCCTGCAAGGGCTACTACGGCGTCCGTCCGGCGTTCTATCTGGACACGGCGTATTATGCCGTGACCTCCGGCAGCGGCACGGCGGCTGACCCCTATGTGGGTTCCGCGCCGGGCAAGCCGGCGGACAGCACCCCTCTTTCTCCCGCCCAGCGGGACACCGGCGACGGGAATTGGGATGTGGACACCGAGACGTATCTTCAGGTGGAGATGAGCGACTACTACACGAAAGATCCAGAATACGCCAACGCCACCATTCCGGTGTATGTGATCCAAAAGCCCCGCAGCGACACGGAAAACATGGTGATCCTGTTCTGCGCCGAGGGCTACACCAAAAGCCAGCAGGCGGATTTCATCAAGGATGTTCAGCGGCTGTGGCAGGCAACGCTGAATACGGAGCCGTACCGCAGCATGGCGGACCGCTTCAATGTCTATGCGCTCTGCACGGCGTCGAAGGACGGCTTTAACGGCAGCAGCACGTTTTTCCAGGCGAATAAAAACGGCATCTCCGTCAACCACGGAGGCTGGAGAAACCACATTTTGGAGCGCATCATAGGCACGTCCTTCATCGAAAAGATCCATGACGCGCATATTCCCAACACGACCGTGCCGGAGGCCGATGAATACAGACAGTATGATTACGTTTATGAGCACATCAACCAGTTTGTTGTGCTGGCGAACAGCGGGGAATATTTCGGCGGCTCCCACGATGAGATTAAAAGCGGCATCCACTATATTCTGGCAGCCGCGAAACACGACTCTTCCCCGTTTATCCTGCGCCATGAGCTGGGACACGGACTGTTTCATTTAGGCGACGAGTACGCCACCAGCTCGACCCCCGTGGGGGAGGCGTCCTACAGCGCCTCGCTGAATATCTCTCACACGGCGGAGCCTACGCAGGTAAAGTGGAAGAACATGCTGGGCTTCCGTAATACCTATTCCTGCCCGCACAGGGACGATTCGTATGTGTACAATTCCAGCTTCGAGTGCCTCATGCGGGAGAATAGAAGAAACGAGTTCTGCGATGTGTGTACCCTTCAGGGCACCAAGCGCATGAGCCAGCTGATCTCCGACCCGCCCGCCCTCTATGCGGCGGTCCCGGAGGTGAAGCTGTATACCGGCAACTATAAAAATCCCACCGAAAACCCCGAGGCTTATAGGGATCCAAAATACTCCGGCTATTGGAGGTATCAGCAGGATCGGGAGAGCCGCCTTTTGAGCGGCAAAGACAACTTCTCTCCGGCCATGAAGGGGCAGGAGATCGAGCTGCGCACCATCGTTCAAAACCTCTCCGACACCGAGGAGCAGACCGTGACGCTGCGCCTGTGGGTGCAGCACGCTGACGGCAGCCGGGCGGTCACGGCAGACGGCGGAGACGTTTGGGCGGAAAAGGTCTTTACCGTTCCCGTCTGGAGCGAAAAATCCAAGTTCTGGCCCAAGGGCGCGCTGGAATACACAGGCAGCGACTTTGATTCCGGCCTTGTCAACTGCTCTCTTGTCTACCGAATTCCGGAGAACGCCCAGCTGCAAAGCGGCGATACCATCGGCTTTGAGGTGGTGGACGGAGCGGGGAATACCCTTGCCACCGACGGCACCGAAAATCAGTCCTACACCGACGTTACCATTCAATATGAATTGGAGGACGGCACGGCGATGCCCAACACCGCGCCCTCCGTTCTGCCGGTCCCGACAGGCGCAAGCGTGAACTGGCAGCCGCCTCAGACCCTGAACGGCCACGCCTTTGTCGATATGAAGGACAACGGCTCCACGGTTACCTTCGTTTATCAGGAGACCTCGGAGCAGCCGGAGGTAAAGACCTACACGGTGCGCTATGACTGGGGCGAAGCCCCCTCCGACAGGACGCTGCCCACCGACAGCAGGGCTTATCGCAGCGTGGAGCAGGCGATGGACGCTGTGGATACCACTTTCACCGCTGATTCGACCTCCAACGCGCAGAACGGCGGCCTGACCGGCACATGGGCCTTCTCCGGCTGGGACGGCGGCACCTTAGAGGGCATGACCGTGGTGTTCCGCGGAGCATGGCACTTTACTCCGGACGGCGGCTCTGCGGGCGGCACAACGCCCTCTCAGCCCGGCGGGTCTACGGGCGGCAGTTCCGGCGGTGGCGGTAGTTCGTCCGGCAGTTCCGGCGGTTCGTCCTCCGGTGGTGGCGGTGACACAGCGTCCGCCAAGCCTGAGACCGCCACCAAGCCGGACGGTACGAAGGTGGAGACGGTCACCAAGCCAGACGGCACGAAGGTTCAGACCGAGACCAAGAAGGACGGCTCCGTGACCAAGACGGAGACGAAGAAGGACGGCAGTTCCGTCACCGAGAACAAGGCTGCTGACGGCTCCACCGGCACGGTGAAAACCGACAAGAACGGCCAGACCACGGCGGAGACCACCCTCAGCAACAAGGCCATCGAGGATGCCAAGAAAAACGGCGAGGCCGTGAAAGCCCCCGTGGAGGTCGAGGCCACCAAGAACAGCAGCACCGCTCCCGTGGTGAAGGTGGAACTGCCCAGAAACTCAGGCGAAACCAAGGTGGAAATTCCCGTTTCCAACGTGAAGCCCGGCACGGTGGCAGTGCTCGTCCACCCCGACGGCACGGAGGAGATTTTGAAGAACTCCGTTCCCACGGAGGACGGTATCCAGTTGACTGTCAACGGCGGTGCGACCGTGAAAATCGTTGATAACTCTAAGAATTTTGCCGACACGAGAAATCATTGGGCAAAGGACGCCATCGACTTCGTCAGCGCCCGTGGGCTGGTGAACGGCATGAACGATTCCATTTACGCCCCCAACAACTCCACCACCCGGGCGCAGCTGTGGACGATCCTCGCCCGCCAGAACGACGCGGACTTGACCGGCGGCAACACTTGGTTCGAGAACGCGCAGAATTGGGCGAAGGAGAAGGGTATCTCTGACGGCGCGAACCCCAACGCCGCTATCAACCGTGCCCAGATGGTGACGATGCTGTGGCGGGCCGAGGGCCAGCCCGCGGCAGGCGGTACGGCAAGCTTTACCGACGTTTCCGCCGACAGCTACTACGCGCAGGCCGTGGCATGGGCCATTGAAAACGGCATCACCACCGGCGTGGGCGGCGGCAAGTTCGACCCCACCGGCGCCTGCACGAGAGCGCAGATCGCCGCGTTCCTGGCACGCTCCATGAAGTAAGCGACACTGGGGAGAAAGACCGAACCGCATTGATAATGGCAGGCACATTCGTGTCTGCCATTATTTTGCGGAAAATCGAGATCAAGACCTCTTATAAAATCCCTCCCCGGTTCGGATTTTGAACCGGGGAGAAACGTTTTCGTCTTTCCGGCCCAGCTCTGGGGCGCCCTAAGAAGGGTGAAACCAGAGACAAGGCTCAGGACTATCGGGATGAGTGCGAGCGTGTGGAAGTGGAGCGCAGATTCAGTCTGGCGAAGCGAAAATGTGGCATGGGGCTGGTCACTGCAAAGCTGCGGGAGACTGTGGCCCATGTGATCGTCATGTCCGTTCTGGTGCCGAATCTCCGCAAGATTCAGCGCGCCATTTTGCGTTTGCTTACATCTCCCTTTATCCAAACTGCATTGATAGATTGCCAGCTCATTAGAAACTCCTCTTCAGCTAAAAAACATCTCCAAACTGGCTCGAGAAAGTATTGCAACCCTGTAATTACCGTTTTGAAAGGAATCTCCGGATCGCCTAATGTTTTTAGAAAATATCTCCATTTGATTTGCATATGCTGGGGGATCTGGCCAGGAAACCCGGGGCATGGCACAACAGCCAGGTCCGCGAAAATATTCACTGTCCCCTGCGGAATTATCTGGATGAGATGGACAAGGCCGGGCTGCGGCAGGTAATGACCCAGATGCAGGAGTTGGCAGGCCGGTATGACTTTGATATTGCCCTCAACGCCGTGGAACAGATGCTGACTCGCCGAAGTCAGGGCGAAGAGGTTGGTGCGGAGTATCTGGCAGGTCTCATGTCCATGGGGATCCAGCACGCCAATGATGCCGGTCTGGAGCGCTATGATGAGCTGCTGAAAGAAGAGGTGTGCTGATGGAACGGGCATTGATCCGGCAGGAAATCTCTAAAGCCTGTAAGCGGCTGGCCCTGACCCAGCAGGTGGTGACCATGTGCGAACTGGAGGCCACCCCCAGGCAGGAGGAATTCCTCTACCAGGTGCTCAGCCAGGAACTGGCTTACCGGGAGCGCCTGCGGCGGGAACGGCTGCTGAAGCGGGCTGCATTCCCTGTACGCAAGACGCTGGACGACTATGAATGGACAGCCCTGCGCTTACCGGCGGCCTTGCCGGCAGAGGATGTGACCAGCTGCAACTTTGTGCGTATGAAGCGCAACCTGATCCTCTATGGTCCGGTTGGAACCGGAAAGACCCATCTGGCCATTGCTCTGGGCGTTGCAGCCTGCGAGGCTGGCTTGGAGACCAGGTTCTTTACTGCTGCGTCTCTGGCCACCAAGTTGGATGAGGCACGCCGGAGCGGCAACCTGGAGAAACTGCTACAATCCATTGACCGGGCGGAACTGGTAATTCTGGACGAGTGGGGTTATCTTCCACTGGAGAAGGAGCAGGCACAGCTCCTCTTCCAACTGATCTCAAGCTGCTACGAGCGCCGGAGTCTCATCATTACCACCAATCTGGAGTTTTCCAAGTGAGGCACCATCTTTACCGATGACCAGATGGCTGCGGCTATGATTGACCGCCTGGCACATCATGGTCACCTGCTGACCTTTGAGGGGCAGAGTTACCGCCTGCGCAACGCTCTCATGCGGGTAAAATAGCGTGGCAAAATCAGGGAATTTATTTGGCAATTACCAGGGAATTCCCGTGGCAATACCAAGGAATTTGCTTTGGCAAAACCAGGGATTTTTACTTGACAGATTACACTTTTCCGGCTGATCCGCTGCCGTACAGGTCATGGCTGACAAGAGATGTGTAAATTATGCCTCCGTTGCCTCCCGCATGGGAAAACACCCGCGCTCTGCTCGGAACGCAAGCCACAGCGAATGAAACAGCAGATTTTCTACCCTTGTAAATTCCGGCGTGTGAGCCACATGTGTCCGGAGATTTAGCCACACCAGTCCGGACTTTTAGCCACGGCTGTTCCGGGGGCCAACCACGGTGGTCAGAGGGGCGGTCAGCCCCTCTGATTTGTTTGTTAGGCGTTGTCCCAGCGGAAGATAATTTTTCTGGACTGTTCATAAATGTCCTGTTCGGTCCATTCGAAGCAATCGTCCAACTCTTTAGAGAAAATTATCAAAATCTCCCGCTTGGCTTGCTCGGCATTGCGCTTGTTATGGAACCACCAGGCATATCTGGTGTCCAGCAATTCACGGGTCAGGGTCATGTCATTCCTCCCAGTGTAAATTTCGGAGCGTGAGCACCACCTGCACGGAGGTTTAGCCCTGGCATCACGGTAAAATAGCTCCACCCTAACGGACAAGAGCACCAATAGCCCTTATACTGATGACAGCACGCGAAATGCGTGACTAGACTTTCCTGCGGAAAATCGTGTGCCAACAGGGATGCTCACGCCCCTATTGGAAACCCAGCGTCAAAGGGAATTCTCCCCTCTGAACTCCTCACATTTCCTTCGCAGATAGGTACCCAAACTGTAAAATGCCGTTTGAAATACCTGCTCAGAAAATGCAAAAGGAAGTCCGTACCGATGAGCGGCGGACTTCCTTTTATGCTGACAATCTGAAATCGTAACAATACTGCTTTCGATTGTCAGCGCCTGTGAGGGGACATGATGCGTAGCAGACGACAGCTAGATTTCAATTTTATCATTACTGCAAAAATGAGAAAATTACGATTGACGGTGATGCAATTCACGGATATACTGTAATTGCATCATTAAATAGTATTTGATGAAATTGAACGCCGAATGAGGAATTTGAATGAGAGATTTCAACTTCAAAGCAGAATATCAAAAGCTCCTGACGCCGGAGGTCGTGGCGTATCTGACGCAGATCCACGAGTACAAGGGGCAGCAGAATCTTTTTATCGAGGCCAAAGCGGATGCGCTGTCCAATCTCTTGGAGGTTGCGAAGATCCAGAGCACCGAAGCGTCCAACCGCATCGAGGGCATCATCACAACAGACGACCGCCTGAAAAAGATCGTCCGCGAAAAGACCATGCCCCAGAGCCGCAGCGAAAAAGAGATCGCCGGATACCGCGACGTGCTGGCGACGATCCACGAGAGCCACGACTATATCCCGCCAAAGCCGACGGTCATTTTACAGCTGCATCGGGACCTGTACAAGTACAGCGGCAAGTCCATCGGCGGCAGCTTCAAAAACTCGGATAATGTGATTGCCGAAGAACGGCCGGACGGCCGGAAGATCGTCCGGTTTGAGCCTGTCTCTGCGTGGGAAACGCCGGGGGCGATGGCAGCACTTTGCGACGCCTTCCAGACGGCCGCACAGGACGCCGAGCTTGACCCGCTGCTGCTGATCCCGATTTTTATTCTGGACTTTCTCTGCATCCATCCCTTTAACGATGGCAACGGACGCATGAGCAGGCTCCTGACGCTGCTGCTTTTGTACCGCTCTGGCTATATCGTGGGCAAATATATCAGCATCGAAAAGCTGATTTCCGACACCAAAGAAACCTATTACGAGGCTCTGCAAGCCAGCTCTTACAACTGGCACGAAGGGACGAATGATTATGCGCCCTTTGTCACCTATATGCTGGGCATTCTTACGGCGGCGTACCGGGATTTTGAAAGCCGGATTGAGCTGCTGACCACCAAGGGACTTTCCAAGCCCGACCGGGTGCGGGAGATCATCAAGAACCACCTCGGTAAGATCACTAAGAGTGAGATCATGGCCAAATGCCCGGACATCAGCCAGATCACCGTCCAACGCGCCCTGGCGGAGCTGCTGAAAAATGGGGAGATTACCAAGCTCAGCGGCGGACGCTACACAGCGTATGTCTGGAGCGGGGAGGAAATGCTATGATGAAAAAGTCATGGACGAAGTGGATATTGGCTGCTGCTATAGCACTGGTACTAATTGTTGGCGTCCCCATCATAATCAACGAGTGCTACAAAACGAACAGCGGCTACATGACTATGTGGGATGCCGCGGATGTGCTTGCCGATTATGGGACGATCTTAGGAGCGCTGGTGGCGGTTGCAACTGTAGTTGTGACAATTCTATTTACCTATAAACAGATTCAACGCGATAGCTATCTTAGACGGGAGAATGAAAAATGGTTCGATGTAGAATCGGTATTCTCAAATGCGCTGAACACCATTAATTTAATGCCGCCTTTAATAGAAACAATGGATATTGATGGAATTGAACCGAAGGAAGCAATTAAGCAGATTCAGCGATATCAAGTAAATGCTAACATATGCTTGGATCAGATTCTTACTTCTCTTGATTCTGCAGATTATCGCAAAGTCAGAACACTGTCAAACTCAATGGAACGAGCCAGAGAAAAATTTTGCCAAGTCATGCAGAATAGAGCGGAAATCTATGAGAAACTATTTCGAGTTAATGAGAAGGAAGATGCAGAGAGAATCCTTGAGGTGGAAAAACAGGAACAACAGTCACTTCCGATTCGGGTGCGCATGAGGTGTCAGGAAGCTGTCGCAAGAGCGCATGGATTAAATTTTGACGAACTTAAAATTGAACTGGAACAGCTCAACGAGGATACAGCCAAAATGCATGCGGATATTTTTAGGCCCTTGCTTCAACTTAAACAGAGGACGTTTGAGTTGATTCGTACTGAATTAAGTCAAAAAGCTGATCGTATTTTAAACTTTGGAGGAGATACTCATGCCGACACTTGAATGGATTGGAAAAAGCAAGGTGATCAATCACCATCAGGACGTGCCGTTTCGGGTGTTGGAGCGCAAGTATAGCTTTGATGAAAACGGACAGCACAACGAGGACAACGGCAGCGAAAACATGATCATTCGGGGCGATAATCTGGAAGCCCTGAAAGCGCTGCTGCCCCGGTATGAGGGGCGCGTCAAGTGCATCTATATCGATCCGCCCTACAACACCGGCAACGAGGGCTGGGTCTACAACGATAATGTCAATGACCCGAAGATCAAGAAGTGGCTGGGCGAGGTTGTCGGCAAAGAGGGCGAGGACCTGACCCGCCATGACAAGTGGCTGTGCATGATGTACCCGCGGTTGAAGCTGCTGCAAAAGCTGCTGGCGGACGATGGTGTTATTTTCATCAGCATTGA